>Ga0182743_1000042_pt1 | contig 260582 bp, 253 predicted proteins | sample eDN3rd30CKraftOP_FD_128522 | JGI IMG/M metagenome (GOLD analysis project Ga0182743, IMG submission 128522) | Enriched Organic Plus compost microbial communities from Emeryville, California, USA - eDNA 3rd pass 30_C Kraft OP (version 2) (version 2) ... | reverse complement strand
GGCGACAAGCCGCAGCCGCGCAGCGAGATCACCAAGCGCGTCTGGGACTACATCAAGTCGAAGGGCCTGCAGGACAAGCAGAACAAGCGCATGATCAACGCCGACGACAAGCTCGGTCCGGTGTTCGGCGGCAAGAAGCAGGTCTCGATGTTCGAGATGACCAAGCTGGTCAACAAGCACCTCAAGTAGTTCGCAGTTTCGAATACAAAAAGAAACGGGGAGCCGACCAGCTCCCCGTTTTTTTTTTATCCCGAAACCGCCTGTTACGCTGTGCCTGTGCTCCCGTTCGTCCGCGACAGCCGACGGAAAATCCAGACAACGAACATCCCGATCAGGACGAACGGGATCACCTTGAATGCCAGGAAAAAGACGAACCCGAGCACGCCGAAAACGAACTTCAACAGCGCCAGCCCGAGGATCGCGATGATGCCGCCGGTTACGAGTTTTGCTCCCATGATGTCCCCCTGAAGGTAGAGCGGTGCAGGCGTCCATACGCGGGTTGCGCGTGGTCGGTTTCGGGGATGAATTCGCGCGAAGTCCGGCCTGGCGCTACGTTGGCACGACCATGCAAATAACCAGGCAGCAGACAGCGCGGCAAGCGCGCGGACTCCTGCGCGTTTTTGGCGTGGCGTTCGGGATTGCCGTAATCATCGGCAATACCATCGGGGCCGGGATCCTGCGGACACCCGGCCAGATCGCCGAGTACCTGCCGTCGTCGGCGCTGTTCCTCGGCGTCTGGGTGCTCGGCGGCCTGTATGCGGTATTGGGGGCGAATGCGCTGAGCGAACTCGCGGTCATGATGCCACGCTCCGGAGGGCAGACGGTTTTTGTCCGCCGCGCACTCGGCCCGTTCCCCGGTTTCGTGGTCGGCTGGAGCGACTGGGTGTCGACGGCGGGAAGCTGTGCGCTGATCGCGCTGGTCATTGGCGAGTACGTCGGTGCCCTGCTGCCGGTTGCTGCGGCATACGAGACGGCGATTGCCGTGCTGGTCACGCTCTGGTTCGCCGGGATTCAATCGCTGGGCGCGCGCACGGCCGGAAGCACGCAAGTGCTGACGAGCGCGCTCAAGGCGCTCGCGCTCATCATCCTTGTTGCAGCGTGCTTCCTCACTCCGGCAGCCACTTCCTCCACCGGCACGGTCACGTCCACGCTTCCCTTTGCGCTTGCAGTCGTGCTTGCGCTGCAGGCCGTGATCTACACGTACGATGGCTGGACGGGGGTTATCTATTTCAGTGAAGAAGTCGAAGATCCGGAGCGCGCGATTCCGCGCGCGATGATGGGTGGTGTGCTCGCGGTCACTGCGGTTTACCTGCTGGTCAACCTGGCTTTTCTGCATGTGCTTCCAATCGACCGGATGGCGGGTGATGAGCTGGTCGCGGCAAGCGCGGGTCAGGTTGTCTTCGGCGATTCGGGCGGCACGCTGATTCGGCTGCTGACCGTGATCTCGATGCTGAGCGCGGTCAATGCGCTGATCCTCATGGCGCCCCGCGTGCTCTACGCGATCGGGACAGCAGGCCTGCTGCCAGGGACCACACGCGTCGATAGCGGCGGCACCCCGGTCGTCGCCCACTGGATCAGTACGACGGTCGCGCTGCTATTCATTATCACGGGGACCGTGCCGATCGTGATTGCCGTCACCGCCTTCTTTTTTGTCGCGAACTACACCCTCTCCTATATCTCACTGTTTGTACTCCGTGCGCGTGAACCGGAGCATCCCCGGCCGTACCGTGCGTGGGGGCACCCCTGGACGACCGGCCTCGTGCTCGTCGGCTCTCTCGCTTTTCTCGCCGCCTCAGTGCTTGCAGACACCCGTAACAGCCTATATTCCATCGGTCTGCTCGCCCTCAGCGTGCCGGTTTACCTGTTCCTGAAGCAAAGGGCGAGGCGCCGGGTACATAAGGAACTATGATTACTCTGAGTGAAACAGCCCGTTCGCGGCTGTCTGATGTCATGGATGCAGAGACGGTGTTGCGCGTCGAAGTTGTGAACGGCAGCAGCCCGCTCGCGCCCGAATACGCGTTCGTGATCTGTGACCGCGTCGATCTGGCCGGCGATGAACTGCTGGTCAACGCCGATGGGTTTACCCTGGCCGTGCTGGACAGCGACCTGCCGATGCTGCGTGGCTCGGTGGTCGAGTTTACGGCGCAGGGATTCGAACTGCGAAACCCGAACGTACAGGCGGCTATTGCCGCGGCCGGACCGATCGCGGAGCGGGTCAGCCGCGTCCTCGAGGAGAGGGTCAATCCGGGCGTCGCTGCGCACGGCGGCAAGATCACGCTCGCGGCAGTCGAGGACACGGTCGTTTACGTGAAAATGAACGGCGGCTGTCACGGCTGCGGGCTCGCGCAGGTCACGCTGCGGAAGGGTGTAGAGCGCATGATTCGCGAAGCGGTACCCGAGGTCACCGAAGTTCGCGACAGCACCGATCACGCGAGCGGCGAGCGGCCGTTCTACGCACCAAACGCCGCGGCGACTACAGCCGGCTGAACCGACGTAATCGCCGCGGCAATTGCAACTTGTTGAAGCGGAACTCGCCGCCGCCATCACAGCGGTTTGGACCGATGTGGTCGCAGCGGCGGATCGATCAGCGAAGTGCCTTTGAGCGGGCTTCGCCGGCCCCCGCGCGTTCGAGCATCTCGACGGTCTGCGCCATCACGGAAGTCGGTGTAAACTTCCGGGCTGCCGGATCGGTACTGCGCGCGAACGCGCTCATGATATGTTCGTACTTCGAGCCGGGGTGCCAGAATATCCAGTCTTCGAGGCCGGTATCGTAGACTGCCTTGATCTGCGCGGCCGCCTGGTCCGGGCCGTAATCGTAGTCGCGGTTGACCCAGGGTGCGCTGAACGCCTGTAGCCAGGGGATGACGCGCCCTGGCTTTCCGCCAGCTTCGATGAACCGGTCGCGACGCATGATGCCAATGCCCACCGAGTTGAAGACGGTCTCGTACGGCATCTTGTTGGGTGTCGGCACGCCGCGCAGGTGCGTGGGGAGGTAGTGCGACGGGTAGACCATCGGCAGCACGTGGTCTGCTACACTGAGGATGCGCTCCCACTGTTGACCGATCTGCACGTCGCGCGGATCATTGGGTGACAGCCCGAATACGTCGGCGGCCAGGACGCCGCCCTTCGCATGAATGCGAGGGCGCGCTTTCTCGAGGAACGCAACGATCGCGTCGGTACGGTCGCCCTTCGCCTTTTCGTGCACCTGTTTCGGCAGGCTGGGGAAAGGCTCCGGGAAGCGGACGTAGTCGAACTGGATCTCATCGAACCCGGCGTCGAGCGCTTCCTCTGCGATCTGGATGTTGTACTCCCAGACGTTTTCGTCCCATGCGCTCACCCAGGTATTGCCGGCCTTGTCGCGCCAGAGTGCACCGGATGGCTGTTTGATCGACCACTCCGGCTTCACCTTGGAGAGGATGGGATCCTTGAAGACGACGATACGCGCGATCGCGTAGATTCCGTGCGCATGCAGCGTGTCGACGAACGCGTCGAGATTGCGCATCGTGATTTCGCCGGGCTGCGCGAGCTGCTTCGCAAGGTCGATCCCGGTCGGATAGTGAACGCCTTTTTCGTCCTTCACGTCAACGACGAAAGCGTTGATCTCCGTACTGTCGGCGATGGCGAGCAGTTTGGTGAGCCGGTTCTTCGAACCCGCGGCGTAGGCGTTCAGGTAAATTCCACGGAGCTGGGCGGGTGCTTTGCCCGGTGCGGGCAGAGGTTCCTTTTCGGCGCCGCCCGCTGGGCCAGCGGGCATCTGCGTGGTGTCGATGGCACTTTCGCCATCCGATTTGCTGACCTGTGCGTCAGCGCTGTGGTTCTCGCCACAGCCGCCCAGCACCACACTCGCGACCAGCAGCATTGCCCCGGTCCAACTTGCCTTAATCATCGAATTCTGCGGTTACATGGTCCAACGTCGAAAATAGATTGCAGCGTACGGGGGTTCGCAAAGCACAGGCCGCGACTTGTGGGGGTGTTTTGATCTGGTAACTTTCGAAGCCCCCCGGCAACGCTGATGTCCACGGAGCCAGATGAGCGCCAGGAACGATGATGTTCCGGCTTTTGCCGCCTACAGTCCTCTAGTCCCCGCCAAATGGAAGCATCGCGCCGCCGCGAGTGCAGGCCTGGTCGCGGCGTTCTCCGCGGTGGTACTCCTGGAGTGGGTGTTCGGTCTGAACTGGCTCACTTCGGCCATGCAGGGCGACCGCGCACCGAATCCGATGGTCGCACTGTGTTTCCTGCTGGCCGCAAGTTCGATCTGGCTGCTCCGCTCCGAGGCCCCGCGCAGTGCGCAGCTTCAAATCGTTCTGGCCGGCCTGGTCGCGCTGATTGCGATGCTCCGTCTGCTCGAGCTGGCCGGTGTCGGCATTTCGGTCGACCTCTGGCTGAGCCTCACGGACGCCGCGCGCTCACGGACCGGGCGTATGGTACCCCGAACGGCGCTGGTGCAACTCCTGCTCGGCGTTGCACTGCTGTTGCTGCACTTCCGCGGCCGACTGCCAGCGCTGCTCGGGCAGTGTGCACTGATCGAGCTGCTCGGGTTGACCACCCTGACGATGCTCGAATACGTGTACGACATTCGGGCGGCCAGTCCGACCAGCGCGGGCATGGCGCTCTCGACGGCGCTCGGAGCGACCACGCTTGCACTCGGCGCGTTCATGATGACAGCGGACCGCGGGCTCGCGCCGATTCTCAGCAACAGCACATCGGGCGCGACCTTCGCACGCCGGCTGCTGTTCGCGATCGTGCTTGGCACAGCGATTCTCGGGTACATGCGGCTGGCCGCGGCGCGCCACGGCCTGGTCGAGACACCGGCGCAAAGTGTCGCTGTGATCGTCACGGTCGGGATGATCACGCTGGTCGCGCTGTTGCTCTGGAACGCGTCGGTGCAGGCCAGGGCGGAGATGATTTCCGCGCATCTTGCGACCATCGTCCGTGACTCGGCGGCAGGCATCGCGTCGGCAACGGTGGATGGCCGGATCCTGACCTGGAACGAAGCCGCCGAACGCATCTACGGGTACTCCGCGGAGGAAGTGATCGGCAAATCCATTTCGATTCTGCCTGTTCCTGAGGAACGGGGGGAATTGATGGCGGCGGTGAAGCGGATCGCGGAAGGGGAGAGCTCGATCAAACTCGAAGGCACACGACTCGCACGCGATGGGCGACGCATTCTCCTCTCGATGCGGCTGAGTCCGATCCATGCGAGCGACGGCCGCATCCTCGCCATCGCCAGTGTTTTTGAGGACATCACGACCGACCGTAAACAGCGGTCCGAGCTGGAGCAGGCGCGCAAACTCGCGTCGGTCGGCAAGCTCGCAGGCGGGGTCGCGCATCATCTCAACAACGCACTCACCGTCGTGATCGGGCACGCGGACCTCACGCGCGAACTGCTCGGCGAGGAGCATGAAGCGATCGCGGAAGTCGACGCGATTCGTGCGGGCGCACGCGATGCAGCACGTATCGTCCAGATGCTTATGGGCGCTGCAGGTGCACGGAGCCTGGCCAGCGAGGCGATCGACCTGTCCGCCCTGATCCTGCAGCACAGCCACGAGCTGGCCGCGAAGCTGAGCGAACCCGAACGCCTGATCATTCTTGCGGACGAATGTCCACGTGTGCAGGGTGATGAGGCGGCCATCGTCGAGGCGATCCACGCGGTTCTCGAAAATGCGGTGGAGGCAAGTGCGCCTGGCAGGGAAATTGTCATCCGAACCCGCCCGCTCGGCGACGGTCGAGTTGTCCTGGAAGTGATCGATTTCGGAGCCGGAATGGATGCCGACACGCGGCGGCAGGCACTCGACCCGTTCTTCACCACAAAAGGGCTTGCCGTTTCCGCGGGAATGGGGCTCGCCATGGCGCAAGGCACGATGCGGAGGCTCGGCGGTTCGATCGAGATCGACTCGACCCCGGGCAACGGGACGACGGTGCGCCTGATCTTCCTGAACGCCGAAGCGAAGTGAGCGTGCAGCGCAGCGTCGTGTTCCGTGTTGTCGGCGGCATTGCGATCCTGCTGATTCTGATGCTTGCTGGCCGGGAACTGGCTGGGTACGTGCCGCGCTTCGCAACCTGGGTCGAAGATCGCGGGACAGCGGGTGCAGTCGCGTTCGTGATCGGGTACGCTGTGGCAACAGTTGCTTTTGTTCCTGGTTCGCTGCTCACGCTCGCGGCCGGTGCGGTGTTCGGTATCGCGCGCGGGACGCTGCTTGTGTTCCTCGGCGCAACGATCGGGGAAACCGTTGCGTTTCTGCTCGCGCGCCATGCGATTCGTTCACGAATCGAGCAGCGGGTGCGGCAGGACCCACGCTTTGCCCGCCTGGACGACGCGATCGCGCAGGAAGGCCGCAGGATTGTACTTCTGCTCCGGCTCTCGCCCGTGTTTCCGTTCAACCTGCTGAACTATGCGCTTGGGCTCACCCGCATCCGGGTGCGCGACTACATCATCGCATCGATCGGCATTCTGCCGGGAACGCTCCTGTACGTATATCTCGGGAAAGTGATTGGCGATGTCGCCGCGATCGCGGCCGGCGTCATGCCACCTGCAAGTGCAGGCTACTGGATTGTGCTGGGCGTCGGATTGCTTGCCACAATCGCGGTGACCATTCTGATAGCACGAATCGCTCGTCGAACCCTGAGGAACGCTTTGTAACCATGCTGTCGAATCGCGGATTCCGCCTCGCCACTGCGGCACTGGTCTGTTATGCAGCGCTTTTCCCGGTGCTCTCGGTCGACGTGCTGGTCCGGCTGTTCGCCCGCTTCGAACACCAGGACCGCGCGAACCTGATGCTGCTCGTCTTCTTCGAGTCGACACGCATCCTGCGCAGCGTGATCGCTCTCGCACTGGTCGCACTGCTGCTCGGCCGGCGGGTCGAACGGCGGGATGCACGTGCACTGGTCCTGTTTCTGCTTTTCGGCGCGATCGCCTACGCCATCGCGTTTCGTGGTGGCGGGTACGTCGGTGCGTTCCAGGAATGGCTCACCCGTACGCTCATGCACCTCGGCGCGACGCGTCGCACGCTCTTCACGTTTTTTGGCGATGCGTGGTGGTCGACCTGGTTCGCACTTGCCGCACTGCTCCGTTTCTCCGTGCTGTTCCCTCGACCGCTCGAACTGCAGTGGATTCATGAGAGCGGGCATATCGACCGGAAGGGATTCATGCGAGGTGTGCCCGGCGCCGGGCTCGACGTTGGTGCGGCCGCGCGCAATGCGCTGCATCGCGTGATCCAGCGCGGCTGGCTCGACTCGCGACCGGTCTGGATCACGGCCGCACTGCTCGCGGTCGTGTCCGTCCTCCTGCAGCGCCACCCTGCACGACCGCTGCTCTGGTTCCCCCTGCTGGCGGGCATCGGGCTGGTGATCACCGCATTGCGCGCAGGTTACGTCGCCGGCGATCCACTGGAACAGCGGCAGATCGGCTGGCTCGGACGCGGCGGGCTGGGTGCGCTGTTTTTCCTGGTCTGCGCCGCGATGGTTGCGCTACTCGGCGACGGGCCGATCGCGGCCAGTGGCGTTTTCCTGCTGCTGACCCTCGCGCCCGGGACATTCATCGGTGCGCTGGCGATCGCGATTCTGCTCGATACGCGACGGGAAGCAACCGTCAGCGGTGCAGTGTAAGCTGCGAGCCGCTCGTTTCGTATACCTGCGTCAGAAAGAAAATCTCCCCAGCGCCGCTGCCGTTGAGGAGCTTCGCTTCGTGGACCTCGAACCGGGTGTCGATGAAGCGGAACCAGATGCTGTCGCGCGTGATGAATGCACCCGTCAGCAGGCCGCTCCGACTTTCTCCGGCTGCATCGTGGAAGGTGTAGCTTCCATCGAATCGTGCGGTCCGCGGATCATCGTCGACAATCCGGATCGTGCCGGTCCGATTGTGGCTGATGAAGCGAGGGCTGGTCACGGTGTATTGCCACGTCCCGGCAATCGAGGGGAGCGGCGCCGTGAGGTCGCTGCAGGATGCGGTCAGCACGACCAGCAGAAACAGTGCGGCAGATTTCATATGTGAAGGGTTGGGGGGCGGCCCGGCGGTGCGCAAGGGCCCGGGGGGACTGCTGAGGTGCGGGGTCCTGCTGAGATGCGCGGGAACTGCTGAGGTACGTGGTCCTGCTGGGGTGCGCGGGGCCTGCTGAGGTGGCGGGGACCTGCTGAGGTGCGGGGGGCCTGCTGAGGTGCGGGGTTCTGCTGGGGAACTGCGGGAACTGCGGGAACTGCGGGAACTGCGGGAACTGCGGGAACGGCTGGGTGTGGGAACTGACGGGTGTGGGTGTGGGTGTGGGTGTGGGTAGGGGTAGGGGTAGGGGTAGGGGTAGGGCGGGTGAATGCACGCGGGATGCGAACCGACCGCGCGTGCATGTTCGCGCTCCGCGGGGAAGGATCAGGACTTCAACTTCTCCAGAAATTGCTTGCGGAACTTTGCTACTTTCGGCGCGATGACGACGCGGCAGTAGCCCTGCTGCGGGTTTCGCTCGTAGTAGTCGCGGTGATACTCCTCGGCGGGATAGAAGCGCGTGAGGGGGACAACCTGAGTGACGATGGGCGCATCCCATATCTTCTCGGCATCGACTCGCCGGATCACCTCGTCCGCAATCTGCTTCTGTTCGGGTGAGTCGTAAAAGATCGCGGAACGGTACTGCGTGCCGACATCGGCGCCCTGCCGGTTGAGCGTGGTCGGGTCGTGGATCGTGAAGAAGATGTCGAGCAGGTCGCGGTAGGAGATCACATCCGCATCATAGGTGATCTGCACCACTTCTGCGTGGCCGGTGCGTCCGCTGCAAACCTCTTCGTAAGTCGGATTCTCGGATGTCCCGCCGGTGTAGCCGGAATCGACGCGTTCCACGCCGCGCAACTGAACGTACACCGCTTCGAGACACCAGAAGCAGCCTCCCGCCAGCGTTGCCTTTTCCATTCGCATGATCCCTCCCGATTCGAAGCTCCTGCAAGATAACTCGAAACGGATCCGGCCGGTTCTGACAGCGGGGCCACGTCGAACGCCCGTCGTGGGCTGCGGCGGCATTTCGCGATGCCGGAAGACCGACCCCGACGCTTCCCGGACGGCTGGCAGACAGCGTTGAGGCAAGGGTTTACGGCACCTCATTTGCTTTAGTTACGCGCCTCCTGAAGGGGAGAAAGGGAATGGCGAGTCCCGAGGAACGGGGACCTGGAGAACAGGAGAGACGGCGGCCGGAGCCGGAGCTGGCGGAGATGGAGCGAACCCGGAGCCGGTCGCGGGCGTCGCGGAAAGTACCGCTGGTTCGGTTTCTGGCATTTTATGCGGCGCTCATCGGACTGGGCGTGCTGCTGGCATCGCTGAGCCCGATCGTCCGACATGCCTGGGTGACTTCGCCCGTGCTTGGTCAGCCATCGAGTCGGAACCTGCTCGAGGTACAGATCCTCTCGGATCCGCTGACGAGTACGGTGCCCGGCCGCATCTATGTGACGGCGCTGATCGTGATCGGCGCACTCACACTGAGTCTGCCGGTCGCCTGGGTGTACACGTTCACGCGTCGGCTACGGTACGATCCTTCGCTGGTGCAATCGGTGATCATTCTGCCCGCTGTCGTCGCGGGCATCGTGGTGGTGGTAAAACACAGCGTTGCGCTGGCGTTCAGTCTGGCCGGGATCGTTGCAGCGGTACGGTTCCGGAACACACTCAAGGATCCCAAGGACGCGGTCTACATCTTCCTCGCGCTCGGGATCGGGCTCGCCGCGGGCGTGCAGGCGCTCGATATCGCACTCGTTCTTTCTCTCCTCTTCAACCTGATGGTGCTGGTCCTGTGGAAATGGGATCTCGGCGCGATCTACAGCGAGAGCGGTCGTGATCTGCTTTCGGTGGGGGATCCGACGCTCCGCATGGCGTACAGCAGCCGGCAGCGCGAAGCACTGCGTGCGCGGTTTGACCAGGCGCGGCAGGGCATGCAGACGGACGGCATCCTGCTGGTGCACACGGATGATGTCGAAAATGCGCGGCGTGGTGTGGAGCTGACGCTGTCGAAGCTGGCCGATGAGTGGAAGGTCATTGAGGGGTTCCGGAGGCGGAACGGCGTTTCGACGTTCGCCGTGCTGATGGAGCTGAACGAGAAGCAGGGGGACCCACTGGCCCTGCTGGATGAACTGGATGAGCGCTGGTCCGGAGAAGTTCAGGCCGCGGAGTACATCCCGTTCAAGACGATCGCAGAAGAGAAGAGCGGGTGAAGATGAGGGCACGCAATGTTGCGCCGGCAATGCTGCTGGCGCTGATGGCTACAAAAGTTGATGCACAATCGACGGCGACGGTTGCGCCCGGTCCTGAGTACGATGCGGGTCCGGTGTGGCAATGGCTGTTCGGCAGCAACTGGCGCGACCTGTGGCTGCTGCCGGTGAAGGTCGACGTGCTGGACCTCGGTCATTTCGCGGGTGGGCTCGAACCGGTTCGCGCGGGCGGGAACCAGAGCAAAACGCTGCATTTCAAGGGCAGGGATGGAACACCCTATGTGTTCCGGTCGATGAACAAATTCATCGATCGTGCACTGCCAGAGGACCTGCAGCACACCTGGACGAGTGCGCTCATCCAGGACCACACGAGTGCGATGCATCCGACCGGCACGCTGACGCTGCATCCGATCCAGAAGCGCATGGATGTACTGCATGCCGTCCCGAAGCTGGTGATCATGCCGGATGATCCGCGCCTGGGTGAGTTTCGCGAAACGTATGCAGGCATGATCGGTGTGATCGAGGTAAAGCCGGAGGAAGGGCCGGATGACACACCCGGCTTTGCCGGCTCGAGCAAGGTGACCGGGTCCGACAAGTTGCTGGAGCGCCTGGATGAAAGCAGCAGGAATAAAATCGCTGCACGCGAGTACCTCGCCGCACGCCTGATCGATTTCATCACCAGCGATACCGATCGCGGAGCCGACCAGTGGGACTGGGCCCGCTTCGAACAGCATGGATTCGATGTGTGGCGTCCGATCCAGCGCGACAAGGACTACGCCTACATGGTCGCGAACGGGGTTCTCTCACGTGTCGCGGCCTATGTGTTCCCGAAGCTGGTCGTCTTCAACAAGGGGTACCCGAAGTTCAACGCGCTCACCTTCATGACTCGGGAGTTCGACCGTTCGCATCTCGTCGAGCTGGAGTGGAGTGCATGGGATTCGGTGGTCACTCGCCTCGAACAGACGCTCACAGACGACGTCATCGAGCAGGCCTTGAATCGGCTTCCTCCCGAACACCGGGAGCGGAGCGAAATCATCGCGGTCGCACTCAGGGCAAAGCGAAATACGATTCGCGGACAGGCGCGCAAGTATTTCGACATGGTCTCGCGCGACGCGGATGTTTTCGCGAGCGCCGAGGATGAAACCGCGGAAGTCACACGGTACCCGGATGGCAGTGTGCTGGTCGAACTGTACCGAACCGAAGACCTGGTGGCGGACGGCAATGGCGGCACGATGCCTTTCTTCCGCCGTCACTTTATCCCGGAGGAGACCCGGGAGATCCGGATCTACCTCGAGCAGGGCGATGATCGCGCGGTGGTCAGAGGCGACGTCGACCACAGCATCAAGGTCCGCATCACCGGAGGTGATGGCGACGACATCCTGGTCGACTCCTCGAGGGTCGCCGGAGGCACTTTCACTGCCTTCTACGATGCGGTTGGCAATAACCAGTTCGTGACAACAGCCGCGACAAAAGTGGATCGGGGGAAGTACCGGGTTCCGCAGCCGAGGGCGAGCTACGACGACGATGAGGAAGAAGAACCGGAGGAAGCGGATGGCCGGATCGCGAAGGAAGAACGCCGCGGCCGGTTCCAGGATCTGCTCAACGACGAGGCTGGCAAGGACTTCATCGATCAGAAGACCTCGCCGTCGGTATTGCCGCGAACCTGGGGCGAGAAGTCCGGGTTCCGGCCTGCCGCGGATTACCGGGAAGGAGCGGGTGTGATTGTCGGGGCAGGCTGGCAGAACACGACGTACGGTTTCCGGCGGGCACCTTACAAACGGGATCTGATCGTCAATGGCTTCTACGCCATCAATTCGGGCGGGTTTGGCGTTGTGGCGAACTACGACCGTCGCCTGGAAAACTCAGGCTTCGGCTGGTCGGTGAACGCACGTGCGACCCAGTTCGAATCGCTGCGATTCTACGGGTACGGCAACAACACGGAGAACATCTCCGCGAGTCGCACGCTCGTCATGCGCGACGAAGTGCAGTTGCATCCGCGCATGTTCTGGAGTCCGGGCCCGAGAACATCGATTGGCGTTGGCCCGATCGCGAAGTATGTGAATCCCAATCCGGAGGAGTTCGGCCCGTTCGAGCAGCAACGGCCGCTCGGAAGCTCGAAGTTCGGACAGGCCGGCGTCCGCGCGGACGGCCAATACGATGGACGCAACCGTGGAGTCATCGGGCAGCACGGCTGGTCCTTGTACGCGGGTGGATCGTTCTACCCGGCGGTCTGGGATGCGCCCGAGCCGTTTGGCGAGGTGCATGCAGAAGGCGCGGTGCACATCCCGGTCGGCTGGCCGACCCTCGCCCTGCGTGCGGGCGGGAAACGCGTGTGGGGCGAGTTCCCCGTCCACGAAGCAGCGTTTATTGGCGGCCGCACCACGGTGCGCGGCTTCCGCTGGGACCGATTCGCCGGGGATGCGAGCGCGTACGGGTCCGCCGAGTTGCGAGCGCCGCTCGGCCGGATCGAGCTGCTGACACGAGGGCAACTCGGTGTGCTCGGGTTCGTCGATACGGGGCGGGTCTGGTTCAACGGCGACTCGCCCGGGGGGTGGCACACCGGTGTCGGCGGCGGGCTGTACTTCTCCTCACTCGGGCAGGCGGTAAGTGTGATGTATGCGAAGGGCGAAACCGGCCGCGTATACCTGCAGTGGGGTCTGCCATTCTAGGAGATTAATGGATAAGCGTACCGTGCGATTCGAGGTTTCGAGCCGGGAAGTGCTGGACCGGCTGGCGGCGGCACCGCTACCGCTCGGTCTGCGTGAAGCCGCATCCGAGACTCGTTTCCTGCGCATCGTCTACTACGACACGCAATCGAAGGATCTCGAGCAGCGGAACGCGACGGTGCGGCTGCAGATCGAGGAAGGCCGCCAGACGCTCGCGGTTGAAGTGCGCGACAACATCGGCAAAACGAGTGACTTCAGTTGGCGCCGAGCTTCTTCCGATGTTGGTGCACGGCCGACCGAGGAAGTGCTCGATGGCGATTCGGAAGCGGCGCAACTGCTGCGCGCGCTGATCGATCCTGCGCGCCTGCACCCGGCGTTCGAGCTCGAGATCACCCGTCGTATCCGGAACGCCAAAGCGGATCAGCAGAACAACGTCGTGTTCGCCTACGATGCCATCACGGTCCGACGGGGTGACAGCAATGGCGAGCTTTTCGAGCTGGAAGTGACCCTCCCCGAGTTGCGGGATCCGCGGTTCGAAGGACTGGTCCAGGCGATCGAGTCCGAAGCGGGCATCCGACTGACCCTCGCGGAGACGATAGCGCGCGCGCGCGACCTGCTGAACGATCTGGAAATCGACCAATTGCAGGCCGCGGTACGCGGGGCGCGTGAAGTTGCGGTCATCCCGTATCACCACGGCAGGGTCGCGCTGGTCGCACAGGATCGTCGGCTCAGAATCCCGAGCGGCCCCGGCTCCGGTCACGATGCGTGTCGCCGCGTATTGTCGAGCGTGTTTGGTCGCTCCTACGGGCGGCTCCGGCACCTGGGCACCAGTGCAGGCAGTGAGAGCCGTCCCGCCCTCGAGGTCTGGGTCGCCGAAGATGTTGCCCGCGTGAGTGCCGGTCTGGTATGGGAGCGCGTCGAGGACCTGCTCGCGATGGCCGGTGCGCCGCCGCTGCGCGAAGCACGCACACTGGCCGCGCTGCATGCACTCGCACGTTCGGACCTCGCCGCTCGTGCAGCGGTCCGCAGCACACGCGGCCTCGTCAGCGAAGAGGATGAAGATGCCGAACCGGCAACACTCTTCGAGTTGACGCTTTCCAGGACGAACGGCAAACACCCCGCAATTCAGGATGAGGCTCGCGAACTCGCGCCGGAGCTGCTGCTGAACCCGGAGATGAGTCGTCTGCTTTTCGATGAGCGGATCCTCAGCATCGTAGAGGACCCGGCGACACCGCTGCTCGAGCGGGTGCGTTTCCTTTCGATGTTCTGGTCGCGGCTCGACGACTTCTTCATGACCCGCATCGCCGAGTTCAAGGACCAGGTGGCGGAAGGTGCGACGGAAAAAACTCTGGACGGCCTCACGCCGGTCGAACAACTCGAACTCGCGAGGCTTCGTGCAGGGCAGATCGCGGCGCGTGCGTATGACGATCTGACCGAACAGCTCATGCCGGAGCTCGCGCACAACGGCATTCATGTGCTGCGCTGGAAGGAACTCGTCGAGAGCGACCGCGAGTACCTGATTCAGACCTATGCCTCGCGTATTGAAGCCGCAATCACGCCGGTGATCGCGGACCCGACGCATCCGTTTCCGCGCATCCGCAATCTGCGTCCGGCGATTGCGGCGCTGGTGCGGTTGCCGGAAAGCACGCAGACCCACTTCGTCGCGGTGCAGTTTCCCGGTGAGCTGCCGCGGTTTCTGCCGCTTGCGGAGGGGATCCGCTTTGTGCCGCTCGAAGAGCTGATCCTTGCGCTGCTCCCGCGGCTGTACCGCGGCCTCGAGGTGGTGCAGGCGCACACGTTCCGTGTGACGCGCGCCGGCAACATCGAGTTTGAACAGGAAGGCTCGGTCGAAGTGATCGCGACGGTTGCCAACGAACTCGCCAAACGTCCGTTCGGCGAGGTCGTGCGACTGGAGGTCGAAAGCACGATGCCGCTGAGTATGCGCGACCGCATCCTGCACGAGTTGCAGTTCGAACGACCGGATTCGATTACCCGCCTCGGGCATGCGGACGTGTTTCCGGTGCGCTGGCTGGTCGATCTGGTCGCGCTCAAGGAAATCGTCGCGGTCAAGCGCCCGGATCTGCACTTTCCGCCGCTCGAACATGCGGTGCCGCTCGATCCGGACCGTTCGATCTTCGATCAGCTTCGTGAACGCGAACACCTGGTTCGGTTCCCGCACGATTCGTTCGATGCGACGGTCGAGCGATTGATCGTCGATGCGGCAGCCGATCCGGATGTGAGCGCGATCAAGATCACGCTGTACCGCACCGATGCACACTCGCGCATCGTGAAGGCGCTCGCCGCTGCAAGGGCGGCCGGCAAGGATGCGTTTGCACTGGTCGAACTGAAGGCCAGCTTCGATGAGGCGCGAAATATCGAATGGGCGCGCTCACTCGAGAGCTCAGGCGTTCACGTGGTTTACAGTCCGGTCAATTTCAAGGTGCACGCGAAGACCGCGCTCGTTCTGCGTCGCGAGGGCGGAATACTCCGGCGGTATGCCTACATCGGGACCGGCAATCTGAATGCGAGCACGGCACGCGGTTACACCGACGTCGGCATCCTGACCGCCGATCAGGAACTGACCGAAGAGGTGAACACCGTGTTCAATGTGCTGACCGGCTACTCGGCCGGGGCAGACTTTCGGCACCTCCTGGTCTCTCCGTTCAATATGCGCGAGCGCATGGTCGAAATGCTCGACCGCGAAATCGAACATCAGAAGGCAGGACGCGGCGGCTATGTGCGGATCCAGATGAACGGGCTCGCGGATCGGCGAATGATCCATGCGCTCTACCGGGCCGCGGCCGCAGGCGTGCGCATCGAGATGGCGGTACGTGAGATCTGCTGCTTGCGTCCGGGGATCCCGGGAGTGTCGGAGAGTGTGTCGGTCGTAAGTCTGCTCGGCAGATTTCTGCAGCACTCACGCATCTTCCGCTTCGAAAATGCGGGCAACCCGGAGTACTACATCGGTTCAGCGGACTGGCGACCGCGTAATCTCTCGAAGCGTGTCGAAGTCGTCACACCGGTTCGTGATCCGCAGCATCGCAGGTTGCTCGATCAGGAACTCGACAATGTCCTGAAGAATCCGGATGCCTGGACGCTGCAGCCGGATGGCTCATACAGCCGCAACAACGAAGTAGTCGGGCCGATGCGCATGGAACCGGTCGCGGCGAACGGCTAAGCGCGGCCTGCCGGAACAGGTTCCGGTGTCGCGGCCGGCTGGTCGCGTGAAAGCAGTACGGCCGCAGTCATGTCCCCCGTCACATTGGTCGCAGTCCGGAACATGTCGGGAACGGTATCGACCCCGAACAGCAGACCGAGACCGGTAGCGGGCAGGCCTGCCGCCGAGAGCACCGGCAGCATCACGAGAATCGAGCCGCCCGGGATTCCCGGTACACTGAACGTGGTGAGCACCGACATCACCGCGATGGTCGCGAGCTGGGCAGCGCTCAGGTCGATGCCGTAGAGCCTAGCCAGAAACAGCACGCCCACGGGAATCCCGATCGCGCCACCGGTGCGAAAGGTCGCGACCGCGAGTGGCAGCAGGAACGATCGGATTTCGGCCGGCATGCCGAGTACGGTGTGTGAACCCTCGAGCATCGGCGGCAGCGATACCAGCGAGGAGCGCGAACTGAACGCGACCGCCTGGGCCGGCATGGTTGCGCGCGCAAAAGTCCGAATCGGCACACCTCCGACCGCCCACGCCAGCAGGTACAACAGGCCCATGAAGACGATGCAGAGCGAACTCACGACCACGACGTAGTAGATCACTGCACCTGCTGCGGCCAGGCCGAGTCGTGTCGCGAGTGGGACGCTGAGCGCAAAAATCCCGAATGGCGCGAGACTCAACACCCAGCGAACCAGAGTGAGCGATGCGTCGAGCACGGCCTGCGTGCCGTTGAGGAAGGCGTCGCGCGGCGGTCCCGACACTCTGGAGAGCGCGAGGCCGAACGCGACCGTGAAGAGGATGAGCGGGAGCATCGCTCCGTCGGCTGCGGCCTTGATCGGGTTGGCCGGGATCAGGTCGACCAGCCACTGCCGTCCGGAGCTGAGCGCCTCGGCTGTGACGGTCTCGCCGGATGCGGCGGCACTGTTGCGCAACGCTTCTACCGCGGTCGGATCCATCGGCAGCATGGCGAGCAGCGGCGGTGCCAGGAACACGGCGAACGCGGCTGCACCTCCCAGCATCAGCAGGAACAACAGCACGGCGCGCCCGCCGAGTCGACCCATTGACCTGAGATCAGGCAGCCCGTTCACGCCGATCAGCAGCGCGGACACAACCAGCGGGATCACGGTCATGCGAATCGCGTTGATCCACAGCGTGCCGAGCGGCTCGAGCCACGAGGCGAGGAACCCGAGCTGCGGGCTCCCGCTCGAAGCGATCAGAATGCCCAGCCCCAGCCCGGCGATCAGGCCGATCAGAACTCTCGTTGTCAGCGACATGGTCGGAAGCTGTACGCTCGAACTGTCGCTGGCAACCGACGTGCGTGCCGGGAAGGGAGGAGAGCACGAAAGGAGATGTTATGGCCACCGCTGAGTTGCATGCCCTGGAGCAGCACCTGGTACCGCTAAAGAATTCCAGTGCGGATTACGATCGTCTCCTGGAGTCGATCGGCGAGAGCCGGTTCGTGTTGCTCGGCGAAGCAACACACGGCACACACGAGTTCTATCATGCGCGCAGCGAGATCACGCAAAGGCTGATCGAAGAAAAGGGGTTTCACGCGGTCGTGGTCGAAGCAGACTGGCCCGACGCCTACCGGGTCAATCGCTGGGTCCGCGGCTCCGGAGAGGACGAAGATGGGGTGGAAGCGCTCGGCGATTTCCAGCGGTTCCCGACCTGGATGTGGCGCAATGCTCCCGTGCTCGAGTTCGTCGGCTGGCTGCGTGAGTCCAATGACGGGCGGCCCGAAGATCAGCGGACCGGGTTTTACGGAATGGATCTCTACAGCCTGCACGCCTCGATCGATGCCGTCCTGAAGTACCTGAACCGGACCGATCCGGAGGCCGCCCGTCGCGCTCGCGAGCGGTACTCCTGCTTCGAGAATTTTGGCGAGGACCCGCAGGCCTACGGGTATCTGACCGCCCGCGGCGGGGTCGACAGTTGCGAAGATGCAGCGGTTGCGCAACTGGTTGAGATGCGCGAACTCGCGGCCGACCTCGCACGTCGCGACGGCTGGCTCGCCGAGGACGAAAGCTTCTTCGCCGAACAGAACGCGCGCCTCGCCGTCAATGCGGAACGCTACTACCGCCTGATGTACCGCGGACGAGCCTCATCCTGGAATATGCGCGACCGACACATGAGTGAGACCGTCGAAGCCCTCGACCAGCAGATCTCGCGCAGAAAAGGTCGTGCAAAGCTGGTGATCTGGGCGCACAACTCGCACCTCGGGGACGCGCGGGCAACCGAGATGTCACGGCGCGGTGAACTGAACGTCGGCCAGTTGATGCGCGAGCGGTACGGACGTGATGCCTACCTGGTCGGGTTCACAACACATTCCGGAACCGTTACCGCCGCAGATGACTGGGATGGGCCCGCTCGCCGCAAACACGTGGTCCCCGCACTGCCGGACAGCTACGAGAACTTCCTTCACAACTTCAAGCTGCGTGACTTCTACTTTGTGATTCGCGATTCGCGAAGTGCCGCCGAAGCCGTGGATGGGATCCTGCTCGAACGCGCGATCGGGGTGATCTATCGGCCGGAAACAGAACGGATGAGTCACTACTTCGAAGCTGTGCTCTCCCGTCAGTTCGATGCGGTCATCCACTTCGATCGGACCCGCGCGGTCGAACCGCTCGAACGCGGGGCGCTCTGGACAACGGAGGATCAACCGCCAACATGGCCTTTCACGGTCTGAGCGGGCAGATCACGGGCAGAATGCAGCGAATCAAGTGCAGCCCTGGATGACGGCCACGCGTGTCCGCCGACGCAAAAGTCGGCGGACAACAACGTGCCCGTGTGTGGCATCTGAGGGCCGTCAGGTATGGGTTCCGGTTGTAGGGGTTGAGCGGCGGCCTACGATCAGACGGTAGATGGCCAGGAGTATGATGGCGCCAAGGATCGAGCCGATCCAGCCGGCACGTTCGGATGCAGCGCGGCCCGGCAGCAGTACACCGAGCAGGAATCCACCGACGATGGAACCGAGGATACCCAGGATAATCGTGACTATGATGCCGCCGGGGTCCTTGCCCGGCATGATCAGCTTGGCGATGGCACCGACGATCGCGCCAAAGATGATCATCCACAGTATGTTCATGTTCGTTCCTTCCCTGATTGGACCGGTCGTGGCACGCACCTGCCCCGCCGGGGCCAAAAGCGTGCAAAACAGGTGCCCACCCGGGAGTCGTCGATGCTGAGAAGTGCGCTGCTCTGGGCTTCAACCAATCCAACCATCGCGAACACGCTGCCGCGATACCGCTTCGCGCGTCGCGCGGTCCAGCGCTTCATGCCCGGGGAACACATCGATGACGCGCTGCGTGCCTGCGAACTGCTGCGTATCGGTTCGATCCCAACGGTCATCACAAGGCTGGGCGAGAACGTGACTACCGGCGCGGAGGCAGAGGATGTCACCACGCACTATCTGGATGTGTTGCGCACGATCGCCGGGACCGGACTTAACACGCACATCTCCATCAAACCCACGCAGCTTGGCCTCGACTTCGATCCCGAACTGTGCCGCAGCAACCTCTCGCGGCTCGTCCAGCATGCGCAGGAGTCCAACAACATCGTCTGGATCGATATGGAAAGCAGCGCCTATGTCGACCGCACGATCGACCTGTTCATGCAGGTGCGGCAGGAGAATGCGAACATCGGGATCTGCCTGCAGGCATACCTCCATCGTACGCCTGCGGACCTGGAACGGCTGCTTTCCGTCACCACCGCGATTCGATTGGTGAAGGGCGCTTACCGTGAACCCCCCAGCGTCGCAATCCAGAACAAAGCGGCAGTCGATGCCGCCTACGTGCAGCTCGCTTCACGGCTGCTCGAAGAAGTGGCCTCGGGAAGGGAGGTCGGAAGCCCGCCGGCGATCGCAACGCACGACCTCAACATCATTCGACGCGTCGGCGCAATTACCGAAGGACTCGGGATGCCGCGTGATGCCTGCGACCTGCAGATGCTCTACGGCATCCAGCGCGATGCCCAATCCCGCCTCGCCGGCGAGGGCTACCGCGTGCGCGTACTGATCAGCTACGGCTCGGCATGGTTTCCCTGGTACATGCGCCGACTCGCCGAACGCCCGGCGAACGTCTGGTTCCTGGTCAGGAACATCGTGGGCTGAAGGATTATCTCGCGCGGGGTTCGCGGAGTACTGAAGTGGAGGGCAGCGTTGTCTCCGCGGCCGTGACAACATTCTGTAGGAGTGGGCCGCGCGGGAGAAGCTGCCCGGCTGGAATCAGCCAGCCGGGCACCGGGAAGACTCAGCTTACTTCGAGAACTGCAGCTCAAGCTCGATCTTGATGTCGTCGGCGACCAGCACGCCGCCGCTCTCCAGAACCTGGTTCCAGGTCAGCTCGAAATCCTTGCGGTTGATCTTCGTAGCGCCGGATACACCGAGCTTCATATTGCCCCACGGGTCCTTCTGCGGTCCGGCGACTTCACCCTCGATCACCACCTCGCGCGTGATGTCCCGGATCGTCAGGTCGCCCGTAACCCGGACCTCACCGTCGCCGACCTGCTCGACCTTCCGGCTGACAAAGCGGAGTACCGGATACTTCTCCGCATCGAAGAAGTCGGCCGAACGAAGATGGTCATCGCGGGCTTCCACACCGGTATCGATGCTCGCCGCCTGCAGTTCGACCTCAACGCCCGCGGCCTCGACGTTTGCCGGATCGTACGAAAGCCGAACCGAAAAGTCGCGGAAATTCCCGCGCACCGTGCTCACCATCATGTGTTTCACCCGAAAACCGATCTGCGAGTGCGCAGGGTCGAGCTGCCATACCTGGGTTTCGGTTGCCGCAGTACTCATTTCATCTCTCCATTTTTCATGTCCCGACCATGCAGCCAAGGACTGTACAGGGGTGAACCTTCCGAACAAAAAAATCAGCCGTTTGTGCTCGTGCGCAGATCCGCCATCAGCGAATCGAGCGTGCTTTCGAAGGACGAGGGGATGACCGCCAGCAGTTCGTCTTGCGCTGCCTGGATCGCCTGTGCTCCCGCCTTGAAGCGGGCGAGGCCCTCGTTGGTCACCGTCGCAAGGATGCTGCGCCGGTCGTTCGGATCGGGCACTCTACGCACCAACCCGTCGTTCTCAAGCCGATCCACCAACTGTGTCACGTTCGATTTCACGCACGCGATCCGCTCAGCCAACTGGCCCAGCGCAAGCGGTTCGCCTGCCTCAACCAGGTGCCGGAGCGCCTGGAATTTCGGCATCGACAAACCGTGCACCGCCAGCGCAGCCTCCAGTCGGTCCTCGATCGAGTGGCCTGCCTCGATAATCCGCCAGAGCAGTTCGCTACGATTGTTCATGCATGAAATGTACAGGTACTAATACAGTATGTCAACGGCCATGGGTCAGAATTGGCCAGCGCGATTCAACCGAAGATCGCGCCACCGAGACAGGATTTTCTTTCACGCGGACTTTTGGACGGAGAGTCAGCGGGGTTCGCGGAGGTACCTGATCTGCCCGCGTGTTATTCGGTCCGTTCGGCTGCGTTCGTTTCCGCGTCTGCCCGTGCTCCCCCTGCCGTAACAAAGAATCGATCGTTTGGCAAGCACGTGATGCGGCTCGGACCGAAGATCCCGCAGCGTCCTCCGCGAACCCCGCGAACTCTCCCTCAACCTCCGCGTGAAAGAAAGAACGCACGGCGCCAGCGCGCGATGCCGGCTGCGGATCTGCGGGCTGAGGCTCGCGAGCGCTCCGACGCTCAGGTTCGCGGAACGGCGGCGATGGCGGAAATCTCGACCAGCACGCCGTGGAGCTGGCAGCCGACGGTGGTGCGGGTGGGGAAGGGTGGCTCGAGACAGGCGCGGTAGGCGGCGTCGAACTCGTCCCAGAGGTCGATGGAAGAGAGGTAAGCGGTCACCGAAACGAGGTTGTTCAGGGACAGACCGGCGGTGTTGAGGGCGCGCTCGAGTTTGCCCATGACGAAGCGGGTCTGCTCGGCGGCGGTGGTCCCGACCACCTTGCCGGAGTCGTCGGTCGGGACCTGGCCGGAGGCGAACACGAAGTCGCCGGAGCGGATGAGCGGCGAGTAGGCGCCCTTGGGTGCGGGGGCGTTCGGAATTGCGATGGGCGTACGGTGTTTTTCGGTCATATCAGCTCAGGGCCGTAGAGGTTTGCGATGAGTGTCCAAGGAGTCCGGCTGCGGCGATGCACAGGTGGTCGTTGCCGTGGCCTGCGGTGATCTGGATGGAGAGCGGCAGGCGGTCGGAGTCGAACCCGAACGGTGCGACCGTGGCGGGCACGCGCAGCACGTTCAGCGCGGCGGTGTAGCCGAAGCTGAACGGGTGGAGCAGTGGCTGGTGATGGCGCGGCGCGGTCCGCGGGTGCGGCGGCAGAATCAGAATCGCATCGCTGCCGAGCAGTTCGTGAAACCGGCGGGTCAGCGCGGCAATGCGTTCGAGAGTCTTGTGCAGAGCGCTCTCGGATTTGCGCGTGAGGCGTTCGAGCGCGCAGAAGCCGAGGATCGGCCAGGTGTGATTGCGGCGGCCGCGAAATGCGCGGGCGAGTTCAGCGGCGATGGATATGGGCCGGGTGCCGTTCTGCACTGGTGCCACCAATTCGGCCATCGCGGGGGTGCCGATGGACTGCAGCGCGGCGGTCCACAGGTCGATCGCGTCTTCGAAAAACGTTTTTGGAAACCGCTCGACGATGGCGCCGTGGTCCGCGAAAACGTTGGCGGCGCGGAGCACGGCCTGGGCCACGGCTGGTTCGGGCGCGCCGGCGAGCAGGATGCCCGGGTTCTCGAGCAGGAACACGCGCCGGCCTCGCCAGTCGACCTGCTCGCTGTGCAGGGGGAGCGCGGTCGAATTCGGGTCGAGCGGGTCGGGTCCGGCGATGATGCGCAGCAGCGGCATCAGGTCGTCGGGCTGCCGGGTGAGCGGGCCGACGACGACGTACGGATTGACCGGCCGGGGTTCAGGGTTACCGTCCGGGACGACCGGGTAGTGGCCGGTCAGCGGGACGAGGCCGTTGCTTGGTTTGTGGCCGTAGACACCACAGAAGGCGGCGGGCATGCGGATCGAGCCGCCGATATCGCTGCCCAGCCCGAAGGGGGAACCACCCGCTCCGATGATCGCGGCTTCGCCCCCCGAGCTGCCGCCGGCGGTGTGTGCCGGGTTGTGCGGGTTGCGGGTCAGCCCGTAAACCAGGTTCTCGGTTTCGTACCACATCCCCCATTCGGGGACGTTGGTGACGCCGAGCGGGATGGCGCCTGCCGCGCGCAGCCGCGCGACCGTGGTGGCATCCCGTTTCGCGATCCGTTCTCTGCGCGAGGTGCAGCCGTAGGTGCTCGGCATGCTCTCGACTTCGATCATTTCCTTGACGGTGAACGGAACGCCGAGCAGCGGCTGCGCCGGATGTTCGCGCTGCTCATCGATGTGTTCCGCTTCGGCGCGAGCCGCGTCGAAACGTTGTGCGACCACGGCATTGATGACCGGGTTGACCGCTTCGATGCGTGCGATGTGCGCATCGACGACTTCGCGCGCGGCGACCTGTCGCTCCCGGATCCGCCGCGCCAGTTCGAATGCGGAACAGCCCAGCAGTTGCTCCACGTCAGGTCTCGGGTGTCGATTTCCAGAAGTTGCCGCGGGCAACCTCCGATTTGCCGCGTGGAATGCTGAGCACCTCCCAGCGGTTTCCGCGCAGTGCCTTGGCGAGCAGCACAATCTGCCCGGCGTGATGCGAAACATGGGCGAGACTTCGGATGAGCGCCTGCACCGCAGTGTGGGCTTCTCCGCGAATCGTGACGGTTCGGGTGAGGTCTTCCGGGGTGAGCGAACGAACGGTGTCGATGCAGCGGTCGAATCCCTGATTCCAGATCTGCCGGATCGCATCGCGCGATTCGCCCGCGATGATAAATTCGCCATCGCGATTGCGGTCAGGCTTCTCGCCGTCCGTGGTGAGGAAATCGGTCCAGCGCGAACGCAGGTTGCCGCCCATGTGTTTCATGAGGATCGCTACGCTGTTGGATCCGTCGGCAAGCGTGTGAAAGAATTCCTCGTCAGAGAGCTGTTCGGCTGCGGCTTCCCCGAGCCGACGCTGCTGCGCAAACACGTGGAGCGCATCGGACACGAGCGCTGATTCGATCATCTCGAGTTCCGTATCGTTGAAGAACCGTCTTTCCCGGGAAGGTAGCATGAGCCTGATTCTGTCGCACGGCAGTGTTGGTGAAGCAGGGATTCGCCTGCTGAAACGGTTGCGCAAAGGCGACCGGCAGGAGTTGCACGACCTCCTGATTTCGGTAGCGCTCCGGGGCGAAGACGAACACGGCCTGGCGATTCGTGAGCAGATTGCTGTGGAGGGCGGGCGAATCGCGGAACGTGTGTACGCGCTGGCGCGCGATCACGCGGGTGAACAGCCGGAGCCGTTCGGCATTGTGCTGGCCAACCATTTTGTCGAACGCCTCGCCGGCGTTGGTGCAGCGGTCATCGAGATCGAGGAACATGGCTGGTCGCGGGTTACGGTGAGTGGTCGGCCGCGGGACCGCGCCTTTGCCGGCGCAGCCGCCGAGAGGCGCACCACGGTCGTGCGTCGGGTCGGAACTACGCTGGAGGTGAATGCCGGCTTTCGCGATCTCCCGATTCTGCGGGTGTCGAGCGAGTTGTCGCCCGTCGATGCCGGCACACTGACCGCATCATGGCGCTACGGCTGGACCGATGTGCCGTTCGGGTTGCACTGGCAGCAGGTCCGCGAGGTGATGCTGGAGAGTTTTGCCGATTCCGGCGAATGCACGGTGCAGCACACGATCGAAGCGATGGCGCACGCGGCACTCGAACAGTGCCCGGCGATTGCGGAACTCCAACTGGACGTGCGCGCGGGTTCGTACCGGCCGGCCGACCTGTCCCGATTCGGGATGAGCGGCACGGACGACCTGCTCATTCCCTATGATGAACCGCAGACCCTGACGACCGTCACCGTCCGCCGCGACGAGAGCCGTTGAGCACGCGTGCGACCGCGGCAGCCGCGATCGGTGCGTCGCGGTTGATGTTGTTCAGTCCGCCCGTCGCATCGTAGTTGTGGCCGACAAAGAACAGCGTTTCGTGGTCGGCACTGCTCACCCGATCCGTCCGGATCGCGAACCCCTTCGCGTCGACACGTAGATGTGGATCCAGGGTCTGAAGCGCCGGACGAAAACCGGTGGCGAGGATGACGGCGTCAAAGGGTTCCTCGGTCGCATCGCTGAACCGCACACCGGTGCGGGTGAACCGTTCGATGCCGGGCCGAACCGCGATGCGGCCGGCACCGATCAGATCGACCAGGTGGAAACCGATCAGCGGAATCGCATCGAGCGGTGACTTGTCTGGAATGGGCAGCACCGTCGGCCCACGTCGGCGCGCCACCGCTTTCCGTACGCGCAGGACAATGCGTTCCTGCGCTTTGCGAGGCAGCTTCTGCATCAGCATCGACAGGTACTGGATCGGCAGGCCGAACAGGGTTAGCGGGACCACGTTGGCGCCACTGCGCACGGCCAGCGTCACTTCGGCGCCGGAGCGGGCCAGTTCCGTGCCGATCTCGCCCCCCGAATTCCCGACCCCGACAACCAGCACACGTTTGCCGATGAACTCATCCGGGCGACGGTACTCGACGGAATGCAGAACGCGACCGCTGAACAGCGACCGATCCGCAATTGAAGGAATGTTCGGGTTGCTCATGATGCCGGTCGCGAGCACGAGCGTGCGACTGCGGAACACCTCCGAGTCGGTCTCGATTGTCCAGTTCTCACCGGGAGTGATACTGCGGACCTCGGTTCCGAGGCGGACCGGCAGCCGGAAATGGTCGACGTATGTTTCGAGGTAGCGGACGAGGTCGGTGCGCGCCGGGAACAGCGGCGTGTGGTGTGGGAAACGCAGGCCGCGCAGTGCAGAGAGGTGTTTGCCGGTGTGCAGGCGCAGGCTTTCGTACGCGTTCACCCAGGAGGTCGCGACCGAAGCGCCGCGCTCCAGCACGATGTGGTCAACACCGCGCCGCTGCAGTTGGCGGGAAACCGCGAGCCCGGCAGGGCCGCCGCCCACGACGACGGCGGGGAAAGTTTCGCTCATCCGTTGTAGATCGTTCCGCTCTGTTGCGCGTAAAGCTCGAGGACCGCGCGTGCTTCTTCGCGGCAGACGCGACGCACGATCTCAATGCCGCGACGCTGCAGGTACGCATACGATTCTTCGAACACGGGCCCCTCGTCGAAGTTCAGTCGCTCGGCGTCTTCACGGGCCGCACCGCACACCAGTCGTTCTACTCCGCTCCAGTGCGTTGCGCCGAGACACATCGCACACGGTTCGCACGAGGTAACAATCTCGTACGCCGGCATGCCCGGCGCCGCAAGCGTCCAGCTTTCGAGTCGGTGCTGCGCCATCATGAAGGCGACAATCTCGGCGTGCAGCACGCAGTTGTTCTGCGGGACGACGAGGTTCACCCCGATCGAGACCAGCCGCCCCGTTTCCGATTCGAATACGGCGGCACCGAACGGTCCGCCCGTCCGTTGCAGGATGTTCTGTCGTGCAAGTTCGATCGCGAACTGCATACGCTCCTCCGTGCTGGCAAAGGTCTGCTCAGTCTCGAGGAAGCGATCGGTCCATTCAGGAAGTGAAATTTCGATTTTCGGGTTCACGGACGAAGCTCTCCTGGTAACGGCCGGGCCACGGCCGCCTGTCGCACCAAAACCGGTTCGCGTATGCAAACGCGGTGCGACTACACTGCAGGATGGCTAATGGGATGGAGTTTTGTCGACCGGGGGAGACTACACGACCACGACCCGATTCCCGTCCGGGTCCGTGAACGCGTTATCCTCCACGGCCCCGCCGGTGTCGCGCACACGTTGCAGGAGCGCATCGCGCGCGGCGGAGTCGTGCACGTCGATCGTGTATTCGATCAGCCCCGCAGCATCGGCGTCGGATGGCTCACCCCTGCGCAGCCACGTGTTCAGCCCAAGGTGATGGTGGTAGCCGCCCGCGGAAAGAAACGCCGCGCCCGGAAAACTCTGGTTCGTAACATCAAAGCCGACCACGTCGCGATAGAATCGCAGCGAATCGCGCAGAACTGCGCTGTGCAGGTGGATGTGCCCGACCACCAGGCCTGCGGGCGCGCCGTTCCACTCCTCGGTGTCGGCGCTACGGATCAGGCTGTTCACATTGAGGGCGAGCGTCGTCATCGCGACTTCGCCGTTCTGCACCGGCCAGTCCTCGCGCGCACGGTCGGCGTACAACTCGATCCCGTTGCCATCCGGATCGGCGAGGTAGGCGGCCTCGCTGACCGCATGATCGGCAAATCCTTCAAATGGCCAGCGCTGCTCGAACAGGTGCAGCAGGATGCTCCCGAGCTCGCGGCGATTCGGGTACAGCAACGCGAAATGGTAGAGTCCGACGATGCCGCGTGGACGCGCATGCGTGCCGGGTACTTCCGTCAGCCCGATCAACGCCGGGCCACCCGCAGGACCGAGCACAACGGAACCGCTCGCCCCGTCCAGCTCCACCAGGCCAAGCAGGTCGCGATAGAACGCGAGCGATCGCGCCATGTCGCCAATGCGAAGGTGAATTCGCCCCAGACTCGTTTGCGCCGGCAACATCCTGCCCTCAGCGGTTGATCGCCATGCCACCACCCAGTTGCAGCCCTAACCTTGGACTGTAACTGCGGTACCCCGCGACTCCAGTCGCTTCGAACCAGCGGCGCTCTCCGAAACGCAAACCCAGGCGCAGCTCTCCCAGGTTCTCATTCCCCCGCACTTCGCGCGAGAACGGCGTCTCCTGCCCCACCATCTGCAACTCCAGGTCGATCTCCCCGAAATCGTAAGCCGCACTCGCTGAATAGGCCAATACGTCCGACTGCTCGATGCGCGGGTTACGCGTGCCATTGATGCTCACCCCCGCCTCGCCGCCAAGTCGGGCACGGCCCCGCTGCACAACGCCGCCCAGCAGTGCGAAGAAATCTGTCTGGTCACGATCCAGCCCGACCCGATTGTCCGTGGTCGGTAGCCGCGTGCCGAACCGGAGCACGGCCATCTCATTCCGGTTGCGCGAAGTCAGCGGCACAATCGTCGCCACCCGGTAATCCCCGGAATCGTGGCGCTTCCGCTCCGGCGATATCGGCCGTGCATCGCCCGTCGGTTCGGCGAAGACCCGCTCATTGCTCAGGAACCACTGCGGGGTGCCCGCAAATTCCAGCACCACAGTCCCTACACGCACACTTACCGCAACCTCGCCCAGCTCGAAAAGCCGGCCCTCAACGCCCGCCAATGCCGCTCGCTGGCGGTCGTACCAGCCGACACGCGCACTGATTCTAATGGGTTGTGGACCGGTCACGGCGGCCCAGTCGATCGGCTCAAGCGGACGGAACTGCGCCGCGACACCATTCGCACAGGCCACAAACACCAGAACAGCCATGCCGACCGCACGCAAAGCTGTGCCTCTCCAGACTCCTGCCAACTCGAGCACTCCAGGGATGACGACGGGCCGGGAAGGTGACTTTGTGGCGGACAATCGGCAAGGCGCAACCCTCTCGAATGCCGCAGATCCAGTCGTTTTCAGCCATCCCCAGCAGCGGCGTCTCCAGAGCGTGGGGCCCACCTGTGAAGTCGGAGCCGGAGCTGGTGCAGTCGTATTCCAGTCATTTCGTTACAGGGCCATGTGGACCGTCTCTAAATTATTGTAATTTCGTCACTTACACGTCTTTGTATTTTGTGACATGGCGGCACGGATCTCGCTCTTTTCCAGCGGCGACTGTAGGGGTGGGAGTCCCCACGACGGCCGGGTCTGAAGACGGCCGATTGGAATAGAAACGAAGTGAGGGCGAGATGTGGGCTGGCAGGAAGATGATGGTGATGGGGGCGCTGCTCGCCTCCGCGACAGTGGGCGGTTGCGCGTCCGGCACGGCGAGTCAGGAAGGCTACGTGTTCGGGGCGCCGGCAGCCAGCGAGCGTACGGCGCTGGTGGTTGAGAACAACAACTGGCAGGACATGACGGTGTACCTGCTGCGGGACGGCATGCGGCATCGGCTGGGCAGTGTGCCCACGCTGGGTCGTCAGCGGTTCAGGCTGACCCCGGCGATGATCAGCGGAGCCGGCACGCTGCGGATCGTGGCGGATCCTCTGGGATCGAACCGGGCGTGGGTGTCGGAGCCGTTCTACGTGCAGATGGGGGATGTCGTACAGTTCAAGCTGGAGAACAACATCGCCCTCTCGAGCTACATGATTCGTTGAAACACCGTGCCGGGATAACGGAGCGTTGGCGGTGAGCGCCTACTCCGTTGTCCCGGCCGGTTGTTGAGTCCGCCGCGAATCTCCTCTACGCAAAATCATAGCGAGCCAGCCCACGACTGCGATGACCGCGAAGCTGAACCACTGCACCGCGTAGCTGAAGTGCGGCCCTTCATCGAGGACGGGTGCATCGAGGCGGACCGGGTAGGTGGGGTCATTCCTGGCCGGAAGCGCCTGCAATTGAACCGGGAGCAACGGATACGGGAACTGGGCGCGCAATCTGGCCGGGTCGATGGTGAACCAGTGGGTTCGGAACGTGTCGCCGGTCTCGACGACCCGTGCGTTCCTGGTGGCGGGGAAAGCGTGGATCAGGCCTTCGATGTGCTGGTCGCCCTCTTCGCGCAGGCTGTCGAGCGGGACGGTGGATGCGTCGGGCGAGGGCACCCAGCCGCGGTTGACCAGGATGGCCGAGCCGGAGCTTTCAAGCAGCAGCGGTGTCAGAATGTAGACGCCGGGAGCACCGCGGAGGCTGTGGCCGGGCAGTACGATCGAATGGTCGTTGTCGAAGCGACCCTGGACGCTGGCCCTTCGGTCGAGCAGTCCGGCCGTGTCCTGGAGGGCTGCGGTGATCGTTATCGGTGGTTCTGTGCCGCGCTGTTCGATGAAAGCGTTGTGAGCGCGCTTCTGCGCGAGGCGGTCGAGCTGCCAGAAGCCGAGGCGGACACAGACCAGGGCGACAACAATAACGGCGGCCGTGCCGAGCAGGCCGGCCCGCGTGATCGAGAGTGTACGTGGGGCATTCATGATTACATTCCTCACCGAAACTTGGCCCGTTGCGGCCTGCGGGAACAGGGGCGAGCTTGCCTCCGGCAGTAACTGGTTCTTCTGATGAGGTTGGTTATGCAAACGCGCATGGTAGTTGTGTTCATGCTCGTCTCGGTGGTCGCCGGCTGCGCGACGGCCGGGCCTTCGGCCGCGCCCCGGCCGGAAGCTCCGGCCGCGACTCGAATGGTTTACACCGCTCCGGCCAGCACGGTCTTGTTGTACGATGTGCAGGACTCCACGACTTCGCAGATCCAGGCGGGACCGGCAGGCACCGTGACCGTTGAGTTGGGTTCGAGCGGGCTCGCCGAGGTCCGGATCGAGCCGGACTCTGCTGGTGAGCAGGTCACGGTCGGGTACCGTGAGTTTTCGGGATCGACCTCGAACAGTGCGAGTGGCGCCGTGGTGAAGGTCACCGAAGCCGACGTTAAGGCACCGGCCGTCCTGCGCGTCGACACGACCGGCGGCGTACAAATCGTCAAGCCGCCACAGTTGACCGAACAATTCGTGCAGGTCGCGGGCAGCGAGAGTGCGTTCCGGCGCTTTTTTGTGCGCGTCCCGGCCGGGCCGGTTCGGCCGGGCGCAGTGTGGGTCGATACAGTGACGAGCAGGGAGACCGCGGAAGGGATCACCACGACGACGACCAGCGTGATTACCGCGACGTACGCGGGCGACACCACGGTGGCAGCGCAGCGGATGAACCACGTCACGTACACCGCGACTCGAACAGTGAACGCGAGCGGGACCACGCAGGGCGTAGAGATGCGGCAGAAGCTGAACGGGACCGCGACCGGCTACTTCATCTGGGATCCCGCACGAAACGCGGTCTACGAGCGCGAGGAAACGGTGACCATGAACGGTGGCTTCGATCTGCCCGCACTCGGGATGGAAGGCCTGCCGATCAGCGCGCACGGGCGCGTGCGATTGCAACTTCGGTCGAATTGAACGCCGGGGAAGTTCCCAGCCTGACGTGTCCGCTCTGCGGTTCGTTCGAGACAGGCCCGTATGCGAGTGCACATGGTCGTTCGTATCACGGCTGCACCGGATGCGGGCTGATTTTTATGGACCCGGTCGACCGGCCGTCTGCTGCGGAGGAGCGTGCGCGTTACGAGACGCACCGCAACGATCCGTCTGACGCCGGCTATCGTGAATTCCTGAGCCGGCTGAGCTGTCCTCTCGCAGCGCGGCTCCCCGCAGGCGCACACGGGCTCGACTACGGGTCGGGACCAGGTCCGACCCTGTCCGTGATGTTGCAGGAGCTCGGATTCCGAACAGCCATCTACGACCCCTTCTTCGCCCCGAACCCACAGCATCTCGAGCAGAGCTGGGACTTCATCACCTGCAGCGAAACCGCCGAACATTTCTACAACCCGAGCGCCGAGTTCGACCGGATCGATGCGCTGCTGAAGCGGGGCGGCTGGCTCGCGCTGATGACCGGGGTGCGTGATCGCGAAACGGACTTCGCATCATGGTGGTACACGCGCGACCCGACGCATGTCTGTTTCTATCGCCCGGCCACGCTCGAGTGGATCGCGCACCGTTACAACTGGGGGCTGGACCGCCCGTCGAAAAACGTCGCGCTCTATTACAAGCCGGTGTAACGGATTCCAGACAGTTCGTATCGTTTCGACTGCGTTCTGCGTCTCTCTCCTGGAAGCACGGAGAAGCTGCGTGAGCAGTGCAACGAAATCCTGTCGAGGATGCATGAGTGAATTGATGGATGACCTCGCCCCGGCCGTGCGCGAAGTGCGCGCGCGCTTCGAGGACCAGGTCGAGCCGCACCGCCAGGCATTGTGGACCTACTGCCGGCAACTGACCGGGTCAGTATGGGACGCGGAAGACCTGGTCCAGGAGGTTATGCAGCGTGCGCTCGCCGGGCTGGCGGATTACTGGCAACCGCTGCACCCGCGCGCCTACCTGTTCCGCGTCGCGACGAACCTGTGGATCGACAAGCGGCGCAGAGCGGTTCGCGCGGAGTTGCAGGACCTTACCGAAGCGATGATCGATGTGCGGGTGCAGGAACCGCAGGTTCGGATCGAAGCGCACGCGGTAATCGCACAACTCGTCGACAGGCTCACGCCGCTGCAGCGCGTCGTCTTCCTGCTCTGTGAATCGTTCGACTTCCGAACCGCGGAAGTCGCCCAGTTGCTGACCACCACGGATGGTGCGGTCAAGGCGGCGCTGCATCGGGCGCGGGTCGCGCTCGCAGCGACGCGGGAGACCACCCGGGAGAAGCCCGCCAGTATGTCGACCGATCCAGGGCGTGATGCTGTCGTCCGGAAATACATCGAGGCATTCGATGCGCGCGATGCGGACGCACTCGCGGCGCTGCTGCACGAGGAGGCAGTGACTACAATCGTAGGCAGTGCGGTTGAAGTCGGCCGCGAGGTGAGTCGCGCGAACTCACTCGCAGAGTGGGCACAGGAGCCGTACGAGCAGTGGGCCCGACCAGGCGTGCTCGATGGCCGCGAGGTGCTGTTCATTCATGCCCGCGACGATGCACGCGCAACGGACGTGTTGTACTCGATCATTGACATCGAAGTGTCCGACGGCAGGATCAGCCACCAGCGTAACTACTTCTTCTCGCCCGAACTGCTCGAGCATGCGGCATTGACGCTCGGTATTCCAGTGCTGACACATGGCCACCGTTACGTCGCGGGTGAGACGGTGTAACGTCGTTGATCGTGATTGTGGCCTGCGTCTTGGTCAAACTGCGCTTCTGACGCGATGCGGTGCAGCACGTGACGCTGATTTTCCGGCGGCTGCACCGTCCTGCGAGCTGTGCGGCTGCCGCAGTGTTCAGGCGAGGCCTACCGGAACAGGCTCTTCCGTGAGCACACGCAGCAGGTGATACGCGGTTGCGTGTGCCTCCTGGATCCGCGGAATGTGCTGTGATGGCGCCACGATCACGTGATCGGCAAGCCGCTCCGCATGGATCCGTCCACCATCGTAGCCCGTGAACGCGATGCTGAGCAGCCCTCGTTGTCGGGCCTCGCCCAGCGCGCGGATCACATTGCGCGAGTTGCCGCTCGTGCTGAACGCGATCACGGCGTCCTGCCCGCGTGCGTACGCGCCGATCTGGCGCGAGAAGATGGTTTCTTCCCCGACATCGTTGGAGAGAGCCGTGATAATCGCGGTGTCCGCGGTGAGGTCAATTGCGGGCCGCGGTGGCAAACCGTCCGGCGGAAAATTGAAGTCCGCAACGAGGTCCATCGCATCCGTTGCGGATCCACCGTTGCCTATGGCGAACAGGGTTCCACCAGCATCCAGTCGCGCACGCAGCGCAAGCGCCGCCTGGTGGAGTGTGAGCGCCGCGTCCTGCACTGTTCTGGTCCGAAGCTCGGAAATTTCAGCCGCCTTCATCAGTACCGACTGGCGCACGTCTGCAAGCAGCGCATTCAGGTCTCCGGCCGGTCCGGCGAGGAACGGATAAAGCAGTCCGGATGCGCCGGGATCGCGCGAGGTCGCGAGGTGCGGGTCCGCATCGTGTTCGATGAACACATGCACGAGTTCCCAGAGCACATGATAGAGGGTTTCGGTCAGTTCCTGCGCGACGAACGGATTGTCGTCGGGGGGCAGGAACTCGTGTCCGGCATCGAGCGGCGAGAAGGTCACAGTGAGGCAGCCGATCGAATGCGCGTGGGCGACTACCGCATGCAGTTTCGCACCATCGCCGAATACAATGACCATGTCCTCCGGTCGAGCGAGCCGTTCGAGGCGCGCGTTGATGTCGCCATCCCGCGGGACCAGCGCCAGCGCGGGGAGCGCGCGTTTGCCGACGATTACGGGATGCACGAACTCCACGGCGACATGGTGCGCATCGGAGCTGTCCGTTGGGGTGATCGCGACCGCGATCAGACGTCCACCCCGGTTGAACCGCTGCGCGAGTGCATTGCATAGCGATGCGATGTGCCCGGCCTCGAGCTGGAAGAACCGCTCCGTCGCTGTGGAACGCAGCTCGAGTCGCGCGTTCAGCGCGAGTTCTCCGGATACAGGTACAACGATTCGTGTCATGCGGAAACGGTGGTTCGGCGCGTTACGTTGACGAGCCACTTGCACCAGGGTCCGAGGCCTGCGCCCGATCGTGTGCTCATCGCCATGATCGGCACACCCGGATGCACCGACTCTATATTCCGCCGAATCACATCGACATCCACATCGAGGTACGGCAGCAGGTCGATCTTGTTGATCAGTACAAGGTCACAGGCCCGAAACATCAGCGGATACTTCAGCGGTTTGTCCTCACCTTCCGTAACCGCGGTGATCATCACACGGCGGTCCTCGCCGATGCGGAACTCGGCCGGGCAGACCAGATTGCCGACGTTCTCGATGATCAGCAGGTCGATATCGTCGAGTGGCAGCGAGGAGAGTGCGGACCGTACCATGTTGGCATCGAGGTGGCATTCGCCACCATAGCCTGCGTCGGTGTTGATCTGGACGACGGGCACATGATACTCCGCGATCCTCGACGCATCGATACTCCCCTGCACATCGCCTTCGATCACCGCGACGCGCGGCGGTGCGCTCATGGCATTCAGTTCCGCCAGCGTTCGCTCCAGCAATGTTGTTTTCCCTGCGCCCGGCGCGCTCATCAGGTTGATGACCGTGACACCGGCATGGTCGAAATCCGCGCGATTCTCGCGGGCGATGGTTTCATTGGCATCGAGCGCGTCGCGCACAACACGAATGCGATGGAGATGCATGGTGGCCTCACATGCTGCGGATCCGGAAATAACGCCGCAGCTCCGGCATCTGCATCAGCAGCACGACGCCGGCGGTTATCGCAGCACCGAGCATGAAGAGGCCAGCCGGGTTGGCGGGTACGGGCGCGCGCTCACGCATGGCCCGGATCGCGTGTTGGCGGTTCATGGGTCAATTCCTGTTTGCGTTGAAAGGTCGTGATCAGTTGGATGAGCAGGTCGGCCGCACGGTCGACTGCGTCGCTTACCCGCGGGGTGAGGTCGAGCAGGTTATCGCCGAACTCGCGCGGGTCGGTATTCTCCGGCTCACACCCGACCAGGATCACGCGTTCAGGCAGGTGACCGAGCCAGCGCGCCAGTCGCAACACGCTGGCCGGATCGAGATCGTGTGCATTCGGTGCGGGAACCGATTCCTCGATGTCGGGCACGATCGTGTGCAGTGTACCGGGTGCGCTACCGCGTTTCACCGCATCGACCAGTACCACAAGGTCGAAGTCCTGTTGTAACGTGAACGCCAGGTCGAGTGCACGGATCCCGAAGTCGGTGATGGTCACACCGACCGGGAGCGGATAGCGCACAAGCGCCCGTGCAACCGCGACACCGAACCCATCATCGCCACGGAAGATGTTGCCGATCCCGGCGATCAGGATACGACTCTGGACTTCCGCCGTTTCGAGCAGTTCGAGTTCGTCCGGAGAAAAGAAAAAGCGATGGCCCGGCAGCCGTACCATGCCAAGATCGCTGCCCGGATCGTCATCGAGTGTGACAGCGACATGGATGCTGCCATCGAGCGTCGCCTCGATGGATTCAATGGTCGCAGACCGGTCGCGCAGGGTAAGGTCCGCGACGTCTCCACCGGGTCTCGGCCGCAGCCGCACGCGCGAGCCCGGCATAGCCTGCAGGCCGCCGATCTGCACCGAGCCGGGTGCGGGTATATGCAGAGCTTCGAATGAATCCATGAGAGTCACTCCTCGACTCGCCGAAGGCCGCGGATCGTGCCGTAGAGTTGGGACAACTGTTCCTGTGAAAGCCCACGGCAGCGCTCGAGGATGTTCCGGGTCGAAGCATCCGTTTCCGCCATGGCGTTCTGCTCGGCTGGGCTCATGCCGAGTATGCTCATGATCATCAACTGGTCGATTTCTGCCGCATCGAAGAAATCGCCCGGACTCTCCGGCGCAACCTGCGGGTGATCGTAGAGGATGATCGGCGACGAGAGGATCGCGTCCCGGGTCCCGCGCTCGCCGACCAGGACAGGCCAGGCTCCGACGTTGCGGCATTGGGCTGCGGCCTCGCGGTACTCGGCCGGTGGGTCGATCAGCGAAACAAAGGCACCGTGCCGTGTCTGCAGGATCGTGTGCGTCGACACCATCGTGCGGAGCATCACCTGCGTTCGCTGTTCGCCGTGCCACGGCGAATCGTTCCTGATGTTCACGGCGATACGAAACAGTCCGTCGCGCAGCGCTTCCGCGGTGATGGTCACCGTTCCGTAGATGCCCTGCCAGCGGCGGATCACGGCGGCCGCATGGTCATGCCCGTCCCCGAGCCATTCGCGCATCTCGCCGCCTTCGACGACAACCGGCACGTTCAGCGGCTGCAGGTCACGACCAACCTGGAATGGCGGGCAAACCACTACACGCTCGGTTGCCTCCTGCCAGCGGGTGTAGCGCATATCCTCGAAATCGAGGTCATCGACGAAGGTGAGGTCCGAGCCTTCGAGGCGCGCGATCAGCCGATCGAGGACGTGGAGGAAATGCACACGCACAAAAACGCTGGTCTGCGCATCGCCGACCAGCAGACACTCGGTGCGCATCGCACTCGCGTCATCCGGATGGATCGAGCTGTACGCACGCGGGAAAACGCCGCCAAAGGTCCAGCGCTGCTGGTTCTTCAGTGCAGAGCGCCGATACGGCCAGAGGATGTAGCCTTCGTAGAGAACCGTTCGTGCGATCGCCGCGATGGACTCGGGGAGCACGGGAACCTGCATGGTCAGTCAGTCCTCGGCCGACTCGACGTGCGGCAGCAGTTCTTCGAGCGTCGCATCCCACGATACGAGACCGTGACGAACCCGGTATTCCGTCAGTCGGTCGAACGTTGTGCGGCTCACGCGCAGCCAGGATGTGTTGGGGAAGTACAGTTCCATCGTCTGGCGCCAGACCCGGAGCGGCAGAGCGAAGCTTGCTTCGCGATCGAGCGGCACACGCCCGACGCGCAACAGGCCGTTGCGGTCGTGATAGAACACACCGCCACTGAACAGAAAAACCAGCGGGATATCGCCGCTGCTCAAGCCGTGTGCGTACTGTGTGATCGGCAGGTCGAAGTCGTAGCTGCAGGTGACCGGCAGGTCGACCTGTGTTGTGTTCGTGAACGGCGGTACGGAAACCACGGATTGGGTCCAGAAAAAGCTGCGCACACTGCGACCCCATTGCTCCGCGGGGCCGAACAGGAGTGCGAGTCGCTGTTGTGCCTGCGCATCGTAGCGGCGACGGGCGGCATCGACACGCACCTGCACGGTCAGCGTAATCGCGCGGATCAGTGCGGAAGCTTCCGCAACGATGCGCAGCGCGAACCGGATCGTCGGAACCGCGGCATACGGAAGCGGCGCAGCCTCATCGATGATGAAGTCGAGTGCGGGCGTCTCGTCGCTTTTCGGATTGGGAGCGCCACCACTCGTGGTCATGACGGCGGGAGGGTCGGCATGTCAGGGTCGATCGGATTCATCCGGTCGGGGTTGATCCCGGTCGACCACTCGGCCGTAACTCTTCCGCCGGCGCGGACGCCCCGCTGCTTGTCGTAATGGCCGGGAGTATTGCCTTCGAGCACGCCGCGCACATGTGATGGCTTCGATGGCGAGACATCCGGCCTGCCGACTCTGATCCGTTCATCCATGCTCCCGCTCCATTTCTTCAAAGAACTTTTCGATGCGTTCCCACAGTTCAGAGCCGCCGCCGAGGCCGCGCCAGTGCGCGCGCATCAGTCCGGTCAGCTCGTAGCACCGATCGACCGGTACGATCCAGGACTGCCTGACTCGACCGCGAGACACGAGCACAGCCTCGACATCCGGTACAACCGTATCGAGCAGCGGCGTGCGGCCGCGCAGGTCATCCCAGGCCTCGAGCTGCAGCAACGACTCTGTTGCACCGGCAGGTCCAGGGTACAGCGCAACCGGTCGACCCTGCCTGCTGTCGTGAAAGAAGAACGCCACGTCAACCGGCACGCGCAGATTCGCCCACGCAGCATCATCAAACAGGTCGGCCGGCAGCTTCTGATGCCGATCCGCGATCAGACGGTAGTGATGACCACCGGCCTCGCCGTGAGCGAACAAGGTTGCACACGCAGGGCACGCACACAGCAGCCGGCGTTCGTGCAGGTCGAGCAGGTGTCGGTGCACCGGCATGATCTCGCGACTGCACAATTCGCAGCGCACCGCAGCTTCGGCTCCGTGATGTCGCTGCGCGCTTTTCCGGCTCTGCAACTGCACGAGTCCGGCGGGCGGCGCGGGTTCATCTGTGGTAATCCCGCGCAGTTCAGGCGCGGCCATCTGTACGGCGACTTCGACGCGTTGCCGCAGTGTGTCCGCCGATGCCGCACAACCGCGACAGTGCCCATTCAGGCGTACGCGCACCCGGTCCGCTTCGATCGCAAGCAGTTCGACATCACCACCATGCGATCGCAGATATGGCCGTACCTCGTCGAGTGCCGCTTCGACCCTTCGCTCCAGCGAATCCGGATGCAGATCGTGCGCGATCAGCAGATGCTCGAGCAGAGGATCCGCTGCAAGCTGATGAATCGTGCTCGATGCGCTCCACTGCGATACGATCCGGCGAAGCGCTTCGCCGTAAAGCGTAGTCAGCGCTGAGACCGCGGACAGCGCGGTGCTGCGGAGCTGCGAATCCGGTGCGGCATCGAGTTCGCCGATCAACGTGTCGACCGTTGCGGCCAACTCGAGAACTGCCGCCTCGCCGGCTGTACTCACCCGCCGTTCCCGATCCCGAACATCGGCGAATGTACCAGGTCGATCGTGCGACCGTTACCCGTGTACATGTGCACGCCGCACGGCAGACACGGGTCGAAGCTGCGCACTGTGCGCATGATGTCGATGCCCTTGAAGTTGTCGGGTCCGTTCTCCTCGAAGATGTGCATCCCCTGCACAGCATCCTCGTATGGCCCAGGTGTGCCGAAGTAGTCGCGCGGGCTGGCATTCCATGGCGTGGGCGGATACGGATGGTAGTTGGCGATCTTCCGCTCGCGAATGACCATGTGATGCGACAACACACCGCGCACTGCTTCATGAAAGCCGCAGCCGATCGCTTCATCCGGAACCTTGAAGTCGGTGAATACGGCAAGTCGGCCTGCACGCACCTCAGCCATCGCGCGCTCGTAGAAGTAGAAGGCCATCGCCGCGGCATATGCGACGAAATAGATGCGGGCGCGGTCGCGTTCGATCGTGTTCGACCACTGCGGCACGTGCCACTCAAATTCCATCTCGGCGAACGCATGACTTTTCGGCAGGCGCATCTGCACACTGTGTCCGGTCGCCCTGAGGTAAGGTGTATCGACCAGTCCCGCGAGTGCGGTGGACCAGAGTCGCGCCAGCGGGCCGCCACCGGTATCGAGGGCGAGGTACTCGGCGGTGTGACGGTTGTACCAGCGCGGGCTCATCACCCAACTGTATCTGTCTTCGAAGTCGCGACGCTGCGGGTGCGGCAATGTGGTCTGATTCCAGGGATGCCGCTGGTCGACAGGGTTGCCGAGCGGGTCGTGCGTGACAAACGTCGCCTCCTGCTGCCAGTCATCGTAGTAGGAACTGCCGAGCAGGATGCGCATGCCCAGGTTGATCTCGACGAGGTCGGTGGTGAGCAGTTCGCCGTCCAGCACGATGCCCGGCGTGACGTACATCGCGCGCCCCCACTCCGTCATTGTGCGATAATCGTAGTCGCAGACATCCGGATTCTGGAACGCGCCCCAGCAGCCGAGCTGGATCCGGCGGCGACCAACCTCTTCGTAACCGGGCAGCGCCTCGTAGAAGAAGTTGAACAGATCGTCATTGAGCGGGACCGCGCGCTTGATGAAGTCGAGCACCTGCAGCAGGCGAACGAGGTAGTCGCTGAAAAGCTGGGGTGTCGGGACGGTACCGACTCCGCCCGGATAAAGCGTCGACGGATGCACGTGCCGGCCCTCCATCAGACAGCACATCTCGCGCGTGGTCCGGCTTACCTGCAGCGCCTGCAGATAGATCGGTCCCGCGAATGGATTGAGTGCACGCATGATGTCGGCAATCGTGCGGTAGCCGTGGATGTGCGCATTCGGCGCAACCGTCGACTCCGCGCGCGAAAGCAGCGACGGGTTGGTCTCCTTCACCGTCTGCTCGCACCAGTCGACAAACACCAGGTTATCCTGGAAAATCGTATGGTCGAACATGTACTCGGCCGCCTCGCCGAGGTTGATAATCCAGTCCGCCATCGGCGGCGGCGCGATGCCGTACGCCATGTTCTGCGTGTACACGGAGCAGGTCGCATGGTTGTCGCCGCAGATGCCGCAGATCCGGCTGGTGATGAAGTGCGCGTCGCGCGGGTCCTTGCCTTTCATGAACACGCTGTAGCCACGGAAAATCGAGGAGGTGCTGTGGCACTCGACCACTTCCCGGTTGTCGAAGTCGATCTTCGTGTAGATGCCGAGATTGCCGACGATGCGTGTGATCGGGTCCCAGTGCATCTCGGTGAGGTTGCGTCGCTGCGTGGTTGCAACGGGTTCGCCAAGCGTGCTGCTCATCAGGGACTCCGCAGTTCAGTGATTGAGGTGGCGAGGATCGAAGCCGCTGGTCAGTTCGGGGCCGTTATGATGCCAGCGCGGCTCCGTGTTAACCGTGCGGTTGGTCACGCTGCGCAGCCGCCGCACCATCCCGCCCCACGCCTGCACGACGGCAGTCGAAACACTCGCCCCGGGCGGCTGGTCCATGAACGGCATGAACTTGTCCGGGAATCCGGGCATCGTGCAGCCGATGCAAATCCCGCCGACATTCGGACAGCCACCCAGCCCCGCCATCCAGCCGCGCTTCGGCACATTGCAGTTCACCACGGGACCCCAGCACCCGACTTTCACCAGGCACTTCGGCGAGTTGTAATCGGTCGCGAAGTCGGCCTGCTCGTAGTAGCCGGCACGATCACAGCCTTCATGTACGGTTTTGCCGAACAGCCAGGTTGGGCGCAGTTCGCGATCGAGCGGGATTTTCGGGGAGAGTCCCGCAGCCTGGTACAGCAGCCAGAGCAGCGTCTCCATGAAGTTGTCGGGCTGAATCGGGCAGCCCGGCACGTTCACGATCGGCAGGCCGCCGGCGGAGCGGAAATCCCAGCCGAGATAGTCCGCGAGTCCCATGCAGCCGGTCGGGTTGCCCGCCATCGCATGGATGCCTCCGTACGTCGCACAGGTTCCGGCAGCGACCACCGCCCACGCCTTCGGCGCAAGTTCATCGATCCACCGATTCAACGGCTTTGGCTGTCCGGTTTGAGGGTCGTTGCCAAAGGATGTCCAGTAACCGTCGCCGTTGATCTGCTCGTTCGGGATCGATCCTTCGATGACCAGCACAAACGGACCAAGTTCGCCACGCGACGCTTTCCAGAACGGCGCAAGAAAATCCGGTCCGTTCGCAGGACTCAGCACCTTGTTGTGCAAGCGAATTCTGGGCAGTCCGGGAATGACACCCTTTACCAGATCCTCAATACTCGGCTGGCCCGCAGCGGTCATGGAGATCGTGTCCCCATCACAGCTCATCCCTTCCGAAATCCAGAGGATATCGACTTCGCTCACCCCGGGTGACTGGTTGTTCACGTCGCCTCCTCGTTCACATCGATCCATTCGACCAGCAGCTCCGAACCGCGCAGTACCCGAACAGCGCTGCCACCACAGGTGCAACAGAGCAGAGGGAAACCCGTCGGCCGCGTTTCCGACCCGCACGAGTCGCATGTCACCGCGAGCGCGACCTCCGAAATATCGAGCTGCGCGCCATCTGCGTTTGTGCCCGCCGCACACAACTCGAAGCCGAACCTCAGAGAGGAAGGAACCACCTGCCGCAACTGACCCACACGCATGCCTACCCGCGCGACCCGGTACGGCCCCGCCTCCCGTAGGACGAGCTGCAGCACCGCATCCGCAATTGCGAGTTCATGCATGAGTCCCCCAGTTACGCTCTCGCTCTCCCTCTCGTCCGTTCCCCCGATTTCGATTTCGATTTCGATTTCGAAGTCGAAGTCGAAGTCGAAGTCGAAGTCGCCCGGTCCCCGGCCCCCAGCCCCACGCCGTTTCAGCAGATCCGTGGAAGTGGATCCCCCGTCAGCCGATCCATCACGCGCCGTCCGCCGAGTGCACTGATCACCAGAACCATCGCTTCCGGTTCGGTGGTGACCACACCGATATCGGCGGCCGCGTCGCAACCAGGCACAGCGCGGAGCGCAGTCAGGGCGTCGGCAGCCACCGATGCCGCCACCACCGCGACCAGCTTTCCCTCGTTTGCCACGTACATGGGATCGATGCCGAGCAATTCGCACGCGCCTGCGACACCCGGCAGAACAGGAACCTGCTGTTCGTGGACCAGCACACCGACGCGAGAGGTTTCGGCAAGTTCGTTGAGCACGGATGCAACGCCACCACGTGTCGCATCGCGCATGCAGCGCAGCGCCGATCCGAAGTCGAGCAGCGCATCTGCCGCAGGCCAGAGTGAACGTGTATCCGAAACAACGGTGGATTCGAGTTCGAACTCGCCGCGGGCGAGCATGATTGCGGTGCCATGGTCGCCGATGCTGCCCGAAACCAGGATGTGGTCGCCGGGCTGCAGCGCGGCGGGGGAAAGCTTCGCGCGCGAGTCACGACGGCCGAGGCCGGTTGTGCAGATGTACATGCCGTCGGCGTGGCCGCGCTCGACCACCTTGGTATCTCCCGCGACGATGACAACGCCCGCACTGGCGGCCGCTTTTGCAATCGCGGCGGTTTCCTCGCGCAGCACCGCAGCGGTCAGTCCTTCCTCGAGCACGAGCGAGAGCGTGAGCGCGAGCGGCCGTGCACCGGCCACGGCGAGGTCGTTGATGGTACCGTTGACCGCGAGTTCGCCGATCGAACCACCGGGGAAACGAAGCGGGCGAACAACGAAGCTGTCCGTGGTAAGCAGCAGGTCGAGCCCATCCACCGCGATTATGCCGGCATCATCCAGCGCATCGAGTACGGGAGACGCGAATGCGGGGAGCAACAATCCGCGCACGAGCGCATCGGTCGCGCGACCGCCTGCGCCGTGCGCCATCGTGATCCGCTCATCGCGGAAGCGCGGTGCGTTTGCGCGCACTCTGGTGATGCGTGCGAGGGCTTCGCGTTCCCGTTCGTCGTCTACCGGACGCGCGCTGGCAGACGCAGCGGTGATCGAGCCGCCGTTCATTGTGCTGCAACCGGAGCAGTCGGGCGCTGACGCGCGAACCGCCCGAAGTTATAGTACGCAGCGCAGGCGCCTTCGCTCGAGACCATACACGTACCGATCGGATGCTCGGGAGTACACGCGGTCCCGAACACCTTGCACTCCCACGGCTTGATCACACCCTTCAGCACCTCGCCGCACTGACAGGCTTTCGGATCCGCGACCCGGACGCCAGCGATCGGGAAGCGCTGTTCCGCATCGAATGCAGCGTAGCGCGATGACAGCCGCAGTGCGCTCTGCGAGATGAAACCGAGGCCGCGCCACTCGAAGTGCGGGCGCAACTCGAACACCTCGCCGAGAACTTGAAAGGCCTGCGCGTTACCCTCGTGCGGGACGACCCTGCGGTACTGGTTCTCCAGTTCGCAGCGGCCTTCCGCAAGCTGCGTCAGGATCATGTACACGGAGCAAAGCACATCGACCGGCTCGAAGCCCGAGATCACGACGGGTTTGCCGTAACCTTCGGGGATAAATGAAAAGGGGCGCGCCCCGACAATGGTGCAGACATGCCCGGGGCCGATGAATCCGTCGAGTCGCAGATCGGGCGAATCGAGCAGCGCGCGGATCGGCGGGAGGATCGTGACGTGGTTGCAGAACACGGAGAAGTTGCGCACACCATCGGCCTTTGCGCGCATCAGCGTCAGTGCGGTTGAAGGTGCGGTGGTCTCGAATCCTACCGCGAAGAAGACGACCTGGCGGTCCGGGTTTGCGCCCGCGACGCGCAATGCATCGAGCGGCGAGTAGACCATCCGCACATCGGCGCCTTCGGCTTTTGCTTCGAGCAGTGTTCCGCTGCCGCCCGGTACACGCATCATGTCGCCGAAGCAGGTGAAGATCACCTCGGGACGACGCGCGATTGCGATCGCATCATCGACCCGCCCCATCGGAATCACACAAACCGGACAGCCGGGGCCGTGCACCAGTTCGACATTGGACGGCAGCAGGTCCGCGACCCCGTAGCGGTAAATCGTGTGCGTGTGCCCGCCACAGACTTCCATGATCTTGTAATGGCGATCCGGCTCGGCGAGTGCTGCAATGCGCTCCGAGAGAATCGAACCGAGTTCGGCGTTGCGGAATTCGTCAACGAACTTCATGGCAGCTCCGTCGGGGTTTCGCCGAGACGCTGGAGTGCTGCGCCTGCATGGACCAGCAGCAGATCGCCGGGAGCAGGACTGGTAATGAGGCCGAGCAGAACTTCCGAATGCTGCCCGGCTTCGTCTACGCAGATTCCGGAAGCCTTTGACTCATCGACGCTGAGCAGACGCATCGCGCACGCCGCATCCGAACATGTGATGCAATGGGTGTCATGAGCGCAGGACGACTCGTGTTCTGCGTTCATTGGCTGCTGCTCGCGCGAAGTTCGGTGAGCTCCTGCTCGTACTCGGGGCCGAGCTGCTCGAGGAATGCGAGTGTGGCCGCCGCTTCGACTTCGTCGATGCGGGAAATCGCGAAGCCAACGTGCACCAGCACCCACTCACCCGGCAGGACTGCCGCCGAGTCTGAGTCCAGAAGGCCGACGTTGATGATGCGCTGAACCCCGGCGATCGAAACGCGCGCGAGCTTTCGCTCAGGATCCACCACCGCCTGAATCTGTCCGGGAATTGCCAGACACATTGGGAGCTTCCTCGGCTGTTTGTGATCGACGCAGGCGCGCTGCCGCAGCCGCTGCCTGCCCGAACGAGATCCCTCCGTCATTCGGCGGCAGGTTCCGCGGGACGAGTACGCGCCAGCCATCGTTCCTGAGCAGTGCGGCAGTCCGCTCGAGCAGCAGCACGTTCTGAAACACACCACCCGAAAGCACCGCTGTGCGTACGCCGGTCTGCTCGAAAGCGAGTTGCAGCGCGGTGACTGCGGCATTTGCCACGCCATGGTGTGCACACGCTGCGATCTCCGAACAGTGCCGGTCGGCAAGCACATCGTGTAACACCGCACGCACGAGCGGCCGCGCATCCAGGAACATCATCTGCCGCGCACTTTCGATCGCAGCTTCTGGCGGCCGATGCAAAGTGTCAGTCGAATGCAAGGCGCCAGTTGTCGCCTCGATCGCTGGTCTTTCAGACGGGGAGGACGGCTGCAGTAGAACAGGAAATGGATAGGCTTCATCGAGGCCGGCGCGTACAACCGCTTCGAGTTCGCCTGCGGCCTGGCCTTCGTAGCTGTTGAACAGACGAACACCGCAGAGCGCCGCAACCGCATCGAAAAGACGGCCCATGCTGCTCGTGATCGGCGAGAGCTCTGGCATGTCGAGCAGATGCTGCACTGCATGCCATCGTTCCGCGTCGATCTTCGCCGCAATCGGCGGCGGCAACTCGGGGGACCCAGCGGCAGCGAGCCAGGCACACGCCATGCGCCACGGTTCACGCACGGCAGCGGCCCCACCCGGCAGTCTTACCGGCCATAGCTGTCCCATCCGCTCGAAGTCGGTCAGGTCGCCCAGCAGCAGTTCGCCGCCCCAGATGGTGCCGTCGGCGCCGTACCCGCTGCCATCGAAGATCAGCCCCAGTGCAGGTCCGGTAACGCCGTACTCGGCGAGGCACGCGGCGAGATGTGCATGGTGATGCTGCACGTACACGCAGGCCTGTTCGCCACGGGTTCGCGCGTATCGCGTCGACAGGTAATCCGGATGCGGATCACATACAAAGGACGCCGGTCGCACGCCGGAGAGTGTACCCAGGTGGGCGATCGTCAGATTGAAGGACTGGAGTGTATCGAAATTTTCGAGATCGCCGAGGTGCGGTCCAACCAGCGCCTTGCCCGAATACGCGAGTGTGACCGTGCTCTTGAGTTCGGCACCACACGCGAGCATCGGCTCGATCGCGCCGGCGAGCGGAACCGTCGATGGTACAAACCCGCGCGAGCGTCGCAGCATGAGCGGCTGATGCACTCCGGCAACATCGACCACACGCAACACCGAATCATCGCAGCGCGCATGGATCGCGCGATTGTGAGTCAGAAATCCATCCACAATTCCATCGAGCTGCGCGAACGCATCGGACTCATCCGTGATGATCGGTTCATCCGAACGGTTCCCACTGGTAAGTACCAGTGTTCCGTTGACCGCACGGGCGAGCAGGTGATGCATCGGTGAGTAGGGCAGCATGATGCCGAACTCTGCGCGCCCGGGCGCGACGTTGCCGGCGATCGGCACGTGCTGGCGTTTACGTGCCAGCACAATCGGACGCGCGACAGAACCGAGCAGCCGGATTTCATCATCACCGAGCTGGACCAGCTCCCTCGCGCTTCGGAGATCCGGGACGAGCAAGGCGAACGGCTTCTCGTCACGCAGCTTTCGCTGACGCAGTCGAGCAACGGCCTCCTCGTTATCGGCCCGACAGGCGAGGTGATAACCGCCGATTCCCTTCACGGCGAGAATCCCCCCGCTGTTCAACAGCGCAGCGGCAGCATCGATCGGATTCGAACCCGGAGTTGCCTCGTCGTTATCGCGTCGTACGATCGTCGCACCGGAAGCGTCGACCAGCCGAACTGTCGGCCCGCACACCGGGCACGCGTTGGTCTGCGAGTGGAAGCGCCGATCGCGCGGGTCGTGATACTCACGATCACAGGCTTCACACATCGGGAACGCGGCCATCGTCGTGCGCATGCGGTCGTACGGAAGAGCACGAACAATCGAATAGCGCGGACCGCAGTGGGTGCAGGTGATGAAGGGGTAGCGGTAGCGGCGGTCGCCGGGGTCGAACAACTCGCGCAGGCATGCATCACATGTGGCAAGATCCGGGGGAATCGCCACCGCGCCCGCTGCGTTGTCGCTCTCGCGAACCACGAAATCGGGGTTTGTTTCCGGACTCAGTTCCTCAATCGTGCAACGCTCGATCCGTGCAAGTGCCGGCGCCTCGGCGTGCAGCCGCGCGATAAAATGCGAAAGTGAAGCCCTCTCGCCCTGCACTTCGACCGCAACGCCGCCACCATCATTACGAACGAATCCGCTGAGCTGCAGTGAAGTCGCAAGGCGGTGCACGAACGGCCGGAAACCGACGCCCTGGACGATGCCCGCAACTGAAAGTCGCAGGCGCTGAATCGTTGGAGGTTGTGTTCGCATTTGGGGCTGGACCGCGCAGAAAGCAGTCCAGCCCCGAACTGTTGCAACGAAGACGAACTATGGCAGGATCTTGAGGTTGATCAGCGGACGCCCGAAAGTGTTGCGACGATCAGCGCCGCCCACTGCGCGCCCAGCCAGCCGTTCGGGCCATCATCGTACCACTCGGTCAAGGCGTGTGCATCGCCACCACGACCGCCGCCATCGATGGTAATCGCAGGGATCCCCAGACTCATCGGCAGGTTCGCATCGGTGCTCGATGCCCCAGTGTCCGTCGTGAAGCCAAGCGCCTTGCCGCTCGAGATGGCCGCCGCAACGATCGGCGAGGATTCCGTCTGCGCGCTGTTGGCTGGACGGATCCCGATCGTGTCGATCTCCATCGTGAGTCGGGCGTTGCCCGCGCGTGCCCCCGTCCAGCGCGCGTTCTCTTCATCGAGCGCTTCCTTGATGAAGCGCATCACCTGCGCATCGACGGATGCAACGTTCTGCGGAGATTCGGAACGCATGTCGATGTCCATCGCCGCCTCGAACGGGATGGAGTTGACCGAAGTGCCCCCCTCGATCACACCGACGTTGAACGTGGTGCGTGGTGACGAAGGAACCTGCATGTCCGCGATCTTCGCCATGGCGCGACCGAGCGCGTGGATCGGGTTCGGGATCCCGAACGCGCCGTAGCTGTGCCCACCCGGCCCCTTGTACGTCACGCGGTAGCGATTGCTGCCGACTGCACGCGTTGTCGTGCCGAGACCCGTACCATCGACGGAGATGAAGTACTTGACCTTGTCCTTCAATTCGACGTTGAACAGGTGGCGCACACCGCGCAGGTTGCCGGGCCCTTCCTCTCCGACATTGCCGACGAAGTAGATCGTCCCGGTGTTCTGCACACCGGATTTCTCAAATGCACGTGCGACGGCAAGAACCACCGCAAGTCCGCGGCAGTCATCGCCGATCCCGGGCCCCGCCATGCGTGTGCCCTGCCGCGTGACGGTCACATCGGTGCCCTCGGGGAAAACCGTATCAAGGTGTCCGGCAATCATGACGCTCGGACCGTTGCCCGTGCCGGGCCGTTCTGCGATCACGTTGCCGACCGCATCGATACGCACATTCTTCAGCCCAAGCGCTTCGAGTCGCTTCTTGTACTCTTCTGCACGCACCTGCTCCTTGAAGGGCGGAGCCGGGATCTCGCAGATCGACTGCTGCTGCTGAAGCGTCCACTCGTTGTCGGCCTTGAGTGCGTCGAGTGCCGCTTTGACCCTCGGGTTGTTTGCAGGGACGTTCTGCGCAACCAGCGGCGTTGCGGCCGCGAGAGCGAACATCGTCGTGACAGCGATTTGTTTTCTCATCATCGACTTCCGGGAGGTGAGTGGAATCCGGTGCAGTATGCAGCCTCGCGGTTCAGCCGGGCAAGCATGCATGCCGTGCAGCATGCCTCGACCGACGGCATACGGGATGCAGCCGCAAACCCGCAGGAGGATCCATGACAATGCAATTGCGCAGCTCCGCACTGCAACCGGAATCGCCGATCGAACGGAAGTATACCTGCGAAGGCGACGATGTGGCACCGCCGCTCGAATGGAGCGATGCGCCGGCGAATACACGCACCTTCGCGCTCATTGTCGACGATCCGGATGCGCCCGGCGGCGACTGGTCGCACTGGGTTGTCTGGAACCTGCCCGCCGACACCACCAGGCTTCCGGAAGGCGGGCAACTGCCTCAGGGCGCCGAATCAGGGCAGAACGATTTCAGAAAAAGCGGATACGGCGGCCCGTGTCCACCGCCCGGAAAACCGCATCGCTACTTCTTCCGCCTCTACGCCCTCGATGATGTGCTCGACCTGCCGAATGATGCGAAGAAGCCGGATGTCGAACGCGCAATGCAGGGGCACATCCTCGATCAGGCCGAAATGTACGGCACCTTCGGACGCTGACACGTACTAGACAGTGAAGCTGTTCCTCTGCGGCGACGTGATGACCGGACGCGGTATCGACCAGATCCTGCCGCATTCCTGCTCGCCGGAACTCCACGAACAGTATGTCGACTCCGCATTTGAGTACGTTGCCCTCGCCGAACAGCTCAACGGCCCGATCCCGCGACAGGTCGGATTCGATTACGTATGGGGTGCCGCACTTGATCTGCTCGCCGATGCACGGCCCGATGTACGGATCATCAACCTCGAAACCGCCATCACCGACCGTGGACATCCATTCCCGAAAGGGATCAACTACCGGATGCATCCCGGCAACACCCCGGTTCTGCAAGCTGCGGAAATCGATTGCTGCGTGCTCGCCAACAACCATGTGCTCGACTGGGGAGAAGTCGGCCTTCGCGATACCCTGGACGCCCTTTCTTCCGCAGGCATCCTGTTCGCCGGGGCTGGCTCGAACCGTAGCGACGCAGAAGCGCCCGCTACGATCTCCGTGAGCGAGGGCAGGGTGCTGGTGTTCGCGTTCGGCAGCCAGGACAGCGGTGTGCCGCTCAGTTGGCACGCTACGGCAGCAGCGCCGGGTGTTTGCGTGCTCCGGGATTTTTCGATGCAGACAGCGAGCAGAATCGCCACACGAATCCAGTCTGCAAGATCGCAGGGTGATGTGGTCGTGGTGTCACTGCACTGGGGCGGCAACTGGGGGTATGAAATTCCGCACGAGCACAGGCGGTTTGCGCACGCGCTCATCGACCAGGGCTGTGTGGATATCGTGCATGGCCACTCGTCGCATCACCCGCGGGCGATCGAGCTGTACCGGGGCCGGCTGATCCTTTACGGTTGCGGCGACCTGCTCAACGACTATGAAGGCATCCGCGGTTACGCGTCGTACCGCGATGATCTTGCACTGCTTTACCTGCCAACCCTCGATACCACGGGTCAACTGCTGCAACTCGAATTGATCCCGCTCCGGATCCAGAGGTTCCGGCTGAACCTTCCGTCCGGATCGGATCGTGAGTGGCTGCGTCAGATGCTGGACCGGGAGTGCCGGAAGTACGGACATCACGTAAATGCCGTGGACGATGGATTTCGTCTGGCGTGAGTAAACGCAAGGCTTGTTTTTTGCGCGCCTGCGCACCGTAACTCCCACGGAGACTCCGGATGAGCGCGCAACCGAATCCACATGACCCCGGACGGGATGCAGATCAGACAACTGCATTGCTGCGTGAGCTTGTGGCCCATCTGCGCGAGAACAGAAATCAGCTTCGCGAGGAGTGGGTACGCAGGATTATCGACGGGAAGCTGCTCACCGGGATGACACGCGAGGAGATCAACGCTGAAACCACTTCCATATACGACAACTACGTTGAAGTCCTCGCAACCGGGAGCGTTGAGGCGCTCGAGACCTACGCACGCAACCTCTCCGAGCGCATCATCCCGCGGGGCGTGGAAACCAGTGAAGTCGTCGGGATGGTGCTGCTGCTGCGCGATGTGCTCGCACGCTCCCTGTTCTGGAAGTACCAGAACGATTTTGAGCTGCTGAACAAGGTGCTGGATGCGTACGAGCCCGCGGCCAACCGAATCGCGGTGACGGTCGCTTCGAGCTTCGTGCACGAACGCGAACGTACGATTCGGCTGCAGCAGGAAGCGATTCGCGAACTCTCGACGCCGGTTCTGCAGGTCCGCGAACGGCTGGTGATCCTCCCGATCATCGGCGTGCTCGATTCGCAGCGCTCGCGTCAACTGACCGAGCAACTGCTGCGCGGCATTCGGGCAACCCGTGCAAAGGTTGTGGTGATCGATATCACGGGTGTGCCCTCCGTCGACTCCACCGCGGCAAACCACATCGTGCAGACGGTTGAAGCGTCACGGCTCATGGGCGCGACTGTGATCGTGACAGGCCTTTCCTCCGAGGTCGCACAGACCCTCGTGACGGTGGGGGTCGAGCTCGGCAAGATCAACGCCCTCGGTGACCTGCAGAGCGGGATGGAAGAGGCAGAACGACTGCTTGGCTACCGGGTCACGCTCGACCGCAGTGAGACCTGACCAGGACTGCCTATCATGCGAGTTCCCATCCTGAGGCAGGCGAAGTACCTCATCGCTTCGATTCAGTCGGCGCTGTCCGACCACGAACTGCTTCAGCTTCGCGACGATCTGATGGAGCAGACCGGACGTTATCGTGCACGCGGCGTGGTCGTCGATGTGACTGCGCTCGATGTCATGGACTCCTTCGCCGCACGCACGCTCCGCTCGATCGGCCATCTGCTCAACCTGCGCGGCGCGGACACCGTGATTGTGGGAATCCAGCCCGATGTCGCCATCTCGATGGTACAGCTCGGGCTTACACTCGAAGGTGTGCCGACTGCGCTCGACCTCGAGGAAGGCCTCGCTTACCTCGACGCGCAGATGGGCTGACAGTACTTGATGGAACCGGAAGCCCGCGTCCCGATCAAGTCCGACTCCGATATTGTCCTCGCCCGCGCCCAGGGCCGGCTGCTGGCCGACGAACTCGGATTCCCGAGCACCGACGCGACCGTGGTTGCCACCGCCATCTCCGAGGTCGCACGCAACATCGTGCAGTACGCCCATCACGGCGAAATCATGTTCGGCAAAGCGCACCGGCAGGGGCGGTCCGGACTCGTCATCATCGCGAAGGATGAAGGCCCCGGCATTGAAAATATCGGCCTGGTGATGGAGCCGGGCTACTCAACCGCAAACAGCCTTGGTCTCGGCCTGCCCGGTGCGAAACGGCTGATGGACGAATTCGAAATCGCCTCGCAGCCGGGCCAGGGCACTACCATCACGATGACGAAATGGGCCCCCTGAGAGATGTATCGTCGCAGGATGCCGGGACCGTTGTCGAATGGGGCACCGCGGCCCGACGGTTCTCCGGGGAATCCACGATGGGCGACCAGGGGCTGGTCGCAGAATTCGACAATGGCGCATTGCTGGTCGTTGTGGATGGCCTTGGCCATGGCGAAAAAGCGGCGGCCGCGGCGAGCATCGCGATCGATGTATGCGACGAGTACAGGGACGAACCGGTGGAGCAACTCGTCCAACGGTGCCATACCGCACTGCGGGGCACACGCGGGGCAGCGATGAGCATTGCGTCCGTCAACGCACCAGCGAATACCCTGACCTGGCTGGGAATCGGCAACGTAGGAGCGATCACGGTTCCGTTCACGCGAGATGAGAGACTCCGGCACATCCATAGTACGCCTGGCATCGTCGGCTATAACCTGCCCGCTCTCGTACCCTCCAGCGTAGATCTGCACACCGGAGATCTGATCGTGTTCGCGACCGACGGAATCGCTCCGGATTTCCCGAATGCGTTACGCCCGGTCGGCTCGGCACGCCGGATTGCGGAACGCATCCTGACGAAGCACGGAAAGGACACCGACGATGCGCTGGTGCTGGTCGCCCGCTATCTCGGGGGGGGCGCGTAAATGCCCGCTTCGCCCGAGTTCGAGCGGGATTACGCGGCAGCGTTGCACGACTACCTCCGGACGAACAGTGAGGCCGCGCTGGAAACTGCGTATGAACTGGGCAGGCGCGCAGTCGGCAACGGTGTGGGCCTTCTCCAGGTAGCGGAACTGCACGAGCAGATCGTCGCAGACCAGTTGGCACAGGATCCCGCCAGGATCGTCGCGCTCGGTGCGCGCTTTCTGCTCGAAAGTCTGTCACCCTTCGAGATGACGCACCGCGGATTCCGCGAAGCTAACATCGCACTCCGCAACCTCAATGACACGCTCGAGCAGCGGGTCGCCGATCGCACCGCCGATGCCGAAGCAGCACGTTCGCAGGCCGAAGCAGCAAACCGCGCCAAGTCTGACTTCCTCGCCGTTATGTCGCATGAATTGAGAACACCGCTGAATGCCGTGCTCGGCTACGCCGACCTCTTGCAGGCAGAAATTTCCGGGCCACTCACAGACCTTCAGAAGACCCACGTCAACGCGATCAAGGCGAGTGCAAGGCACCTCCTGCAGTTGATCGAAGAAATCCTTGCATTTGCCAGGATCGAAACCGGCCGGGAAGAAATCAATCTGCAGATCACGGATCTCGCGACCCTGATGGAAGAAGCCGCCGCGCTGATCACACCCATCGCTGGACAGAAGAACGTAGAGTTCAGGCTGTCTCTGCCTCCGCTGAACACGCGGCTCTGCACCGATCCGCAGAAGCTCCGCCAGATCATGGTCAACCTGCTCTCCAATGCGGTGAAGTTCACGGAAAAGGGACACGTCGCATTCAGCACACAGGTTACGCCCGAGTGGATCGAAATCGTCGTGGAGGACTCCGGAATCGGTATCCCACAACAACATCTCGAAAACGTCTTCGAATCATTCTGGCAGGTCGAGAGCACGACCACGCGCCGCACCGGCGGAACCGGAATCGGACTCAGCGTATCGCGTAATCTCGCGCGCGCTCTCGGTGGCGACATCACGGTCGCAAGCTCCGAGGGCCAGGGAAGCACGTTCACGATACGGCATCCCACGGCCCTCGATCCATGCGGGGGCGACAATGAGCCGGTGCCGCATCCGCCACCTGATCGCCCATAACACCGCGCGGACAGGCCGCATTTGAGGCACGCAACGATACCGCTGCCGTACACCGATCGAGAGACGAATGGGCCGCCAGGATTATCGGCGCTATCGGCGTACGACGCTACTCCGCGCGTAATGCGACTGCAGGCGAAACGCGCGCGGCACGCAGCGCAGGCAACAGGCACGCAGCAATGCCTGCGGCACCGATCACAACGATGACCGAGACAATTGTGGCCGGATCATGCGGCGCGATGCCAAAGAGCAATCCGCGTAGCAATCGTGCAGAAAGCAGCGCGGCAGTCAGCCCCAGCCCGAGCCCGGCGATGAGGAGAACACCGCCCTCGCGCAGGATCATGCGGAGTACACCCGAAGCATTCGCTCCGAGGCTCATGCGTATGCCGATCTCATTTGTACGTGAACTCACGGAGAACGCGAGGACACCCGCAATGCCGACCACCGCGATGAGCATTGCAAGCGCGCCGAAACACGCGATGAACAATGCATTCAACCGGCGCGGCGCCAGGCCCGAATCGCGCACCTCCTCGAGCGTCGCCATGTTCTCAATCAACTGCTGTGGGTAGAGATCACGGATCGTCCGGACGAGAGCTGAGGAAAGCTGGAGCGGATCCGACTGCGTGCGGACCAGCAGTGCGCCCGCAAACGGGCCTTCCTGCGCAAACGGCTGGTACAGCGTCGGTGTCGCATCCGCATCGAGCCCGTTGTCACGCGTATCGTGGACGATCCCGACGACGGTTCGCCACTCGCCCGATACCGGGATGAACTGAAGGACTTCGCCCGTCCATGCGACGCGGCGGCCGATCGGGTCCTGTCCCGGAAACAGCCGCTCCGCAAGCGACGCATTCAGGACCACGACCTTCGCAGTCTCGCGCCGGTCCGTCGAGCTGAACATCCGGCCCTTCAATAGCTGAATGCCTGCAGCATCGAAGTATCCGGGGTCCGCGGTCTTGTAGATTGCACGGGGCGTCGCCTCGTTATCCGCGGTTACTCGCCCTTCTGCTTTGACCTCGAGCATGAATTGTGTCGGTACAAGCGGCACATTCGAGCCGAGCGCCGCGATCTGCACCCCGGGCAGTGCCGCGACCTGGCCGCGCATCCGCTCGTACATCGCAAGTCGCTCATCGAACGTGATCAGGTCGCTTTCAATCGGAAGCTCGAGCGTCAGCACACGTTCGGTCCGGACGCCGGTTTCAACCGCCTGCAAGCTCGAAAGTGTACGGATCAGCAGCCCTGCCGCCGTCAGCAGCACGACACAGACCGCGAATTGAGCAACAACCAGCGCATGCTGCAGTCGGCGCGTTGTACGCCCCGCTGTGCTCCGTTTTCCGGAAGCAGTAAGCGCCGACGTGCCTTCAAGCCGCGGAGCCGCTGACAGCACGATCGCCGCGATCATGCTGATCAGCAGACTCACGCCGAGGACAACCGCGTCGAGACGGATCTCATCCGCACGCGGCGTGAACTGATCCGCAAACGCGATCAGCATATCGATAGCGATCTGTGCGACGAGAACGCCGAGCGCACTTCCGATCAGCGCCAGCGTAAGATTCTCCATGAGCAGCAGCCGCCGCAGCCGCCAGCTTCCGGCGCCCATTGCAACCCGCACCTGCAACTCACGCTCACGGCGAAGCCCGCGCATAAGCGTCAGGTTCGCTACGTTCGCACACGCAATCAGCAGAACGAATCCCGCCGCGCCCATCAGCAGCCAGATCGTCAGACGTGCTCGCTCGTTGATCGCGTCCTTCAGCGGCAACACGGAAATTTCGAACTTCGAAGCCGCCTCGTACGCCTCCGGATGATCGGCGTGCACGCGCCCGGCGATTCGCGCCAGTTCCGTCCGCGACTGCTCGACCGTACTGCCCGGCGAGAGCCGTGCGAAGACCTCCGTCATCCGATGCGTACGCCCATGCAGCATCGTCGCATCCAGATGGTGCGGACTCGTCACCATGTTGACGAACACATCGGTATGTGCCGGGTAGTGCGGCGCACGCTGTACCACGCCGATGATCGTGAGCGGCCGATCGTTCACCCGCACCGTTCGGCCCACGACGTTGCGGTCACCACCGAAATGCTGCTGCCAGAAATCGTACGACAGCACCCCGACCACCGCCGCACCCGGGCCATCATCGCCGGCATTCGTAACACGGCCAAGCACCGGCACGAGTCCCATGACCTCGAAGTAGTTGCCGCTGATCACGCCCGCGTCGATATGGACCGGCTCATCACCGCTCATCATCGTGAACGTCATGCCGGAATACTCCGCCACCGCCCCGAGTGCGCGCGATGCGCTTCGGTAGTCGATGATCTCCGGCACGGAGAACAACACGTTCGATTGCCCCGCCCCCGCCGCCGATTGTCGCAGGTAGACCAGACGCTCCCCCTCGTGATTCGGCAGCGGCCGCAGCATCGTCCCGCGTAGAAGTGTGAACATCGCTGTGTTCGCACCCGTGCCGAGTGCCAGCGTCACAATCACCGCGATGCTGAATGACCGCGCGTTGGCAAGACTGCGGACGACCTGCCTGAGCTCTGATAGAATGGTCACACCCCGCTCCTGGGTTCGGTCAGTGGTGAGCCGTATGGCCCCGCAGATGAGTCGAACGGGCCCCGCGTTTTTCGACACGTTGTTACATGGACGGTTGTGAAGGGAAGAGGGATACGGCACCGGACGAAGTCCCAAGTCTAAAGTTATGGCCGCCCCAGCCATGGAAAATCAGGGATTTGGGTCCCCACCTGCGGGAAACCGAACTAAATTGCATGGCAATAGCGGCCATAAGTAAAGACTTGGGACTTCGTCCGAAATCCTAACCCGTTGCCATGACCCAGGTTACCAACAAGGGAATCGCCGAAATCTACCGCCGGGAGTCGCGGGGGGTGCTCGCCACGCTGATCCGCGTCCTCGGCGACTTCGACCTCGCCGAGGACGCGCTCGCCGATGCGTTCGCCGCCGCCGTCGAACAGTGGCCGCGCGACGGGCTGCCGAAGAACCCGGCCGCCTGGCTCGTGACGACCGGCCGCTTCAAGGCGATCGACCGGATCCGCAGGAAGGCGCGCTTCGATGCCTCACTCACCGAGGTGGTCGAGCGGCTTGGAGGCACCAGCGTCGCTGCCGTCGAGTGGGACGGCGAGGACATGAAGGACGATCGGCTTCGGCTGATCTTCACCTGCTGTCACCCCGCCCTGTCGTCCGAGGCGCAACTCGCGCTCACACTCCGTGAGGTGTGCGGGCTCACAACGGAAGCAATTGCATCGGCGTTTCTTGCAACACCGAGCACGATTGCGCAGCGGATCGTACGCGCGAAGCGAAAGATCCGGGATGCCGGCATTCCGTACGAGGTCCCCGAACGCAGGGACCTGCCGGAGCGCCTCGAAAATGTGCTCGGGGTGATTTACCTGCTGTTCAACGAAGGGTACTCGACCAGTGCGGGTGAAGCTGCGACGCGACCGGATCTTACCAGCGAAGCGATCTACCTGGGACGACTGCTCGCAGACTTGCTGCCGGAGCCGGAAGTCCTCGGGTTGCTGGCGCTCATGCTCCTGCACGAATCGCGGCGGCCAGCGCGTACAACGGAGCAGGGCGATCTGATCCTGCTGGAAGAACAGAATCGCACACTGTGGAATCGCGAACTGATCGACGAAGGCTCTGCGCTGGTGCGACGCTCGCTGGAGTCCGGCCGGGTCGACGCATACACGTTGCAAGCCGCAATTGCTGCCGTCCATTCGAATGCAGAGAGCGCAGAAGAAACGGATTGGACAGAGATCGTTGGACTGTACGGCGTCCTGCTGCAATTGACGGAATCGCCGGTCGTCGAACTGAACCAGGCGGTTGCACTCGCGATGCGCGACGGGCCGGCCGCGGGCCTCGCCAGAGTCGATGCGATTCTGAACCGTGGGGAACTCGGCGATTACCTGCCTGCACACGCCGCACGCGCGGAACTCTGCCGCCGGCTGGGCAGGACCGAGGCTGCGCGCGCGAGCTTCGAACGCGCGCTGCAACTCACACAACAGGAGCCGCAGCGCCGCTACTTTGAGCGACGACTGCAGGAACTGCAAAACTGACGTCTGTCGAATTCGCCGGAGCCTGAACGACGATCAGGTGACGACACTCAACTGACGAGGAGATGTATGAAGTACCTGTGCCTGGTCTACAGTGCGGAGACGGAACTGGAGAGCCTGACGGACGCGGAGTGTATGGCGGTGAGCGAATCGATGGCCGCGGCTGGCCAGCGGATCGCAGCCGAGGCGCTCGAGTCGGTGCAGACCGCTACGTCGCTGCGGGTGCGCAACGGGAAGATCTCGATCACCGACGGCCCGTTCGCCGAGACCAAGGAACAGCTCGCCGGGTTCTACCTCATCGAAGCCCCTGACCTCAACGATGCGATTCGTGTAGCAGCGGAAATTCCCGCGGCCCGGGTCGGCACGATCGAAATCCGCCCGGTCCGCGAACTGAAACCGTAGCGCGAACTGCATCCGTTGCGTGAACTGCATCCGTTGCGTGAACTGCTGTCGTTCACCGCGGCACGCGCGTTGAAAGGCAGCCCCGCAGCCTGTGTGCGCAATCAGCGCGGTACGCGCAGGGACCGGTTCGGCTGACTTGCCGCACGCAACCGCGTCGCGTGTGCGGCAAGCAGGTCGCTGCGCGTGATGATTCCGACGATGTGACGCGGCTGGTTTCGGTCGACCACCACAAGCCGACCGACGCCCTCGCGAACCATGTGGTCTGCGGCCTCGCGCAGCGTGTTGTCCTCGAACGCAACGATCGGCTCGCGCCGGATCAGTTCCGCAATCGTCAGCCGCGCCGTGTCCACGTTCTCGACAATATCGCGCCGGGTGACCACACCGATGAGCTGCTGCTGCGCATCGACAACCGGAAACCCGTGATGTGTTGCACTGCCTGCACCTTCCCCTAGCCAGGTGCGAACTTCTGCGACAGTCTGGTCGGCCCGCAGTGTGATGACAGCACGCGATGCCGCATCTCCCACGGCTACGTGGCTCAGGTAGTCGACCGTGTATTCGGTGCGAATCGGCGTACCGCGTCGCGCAAGTTTCTCGGTCATGATCGAGTGGCGCATCAGCAGCAGCGAAATGAGATACGACGCGCTGCAGCCCGCGAGGAGTGGAAGCAATCCGAGCGGCTGGCGGGTCGTTTCGAACGCAAAAACAACCGACGCAAGCAGTGCATGCGATGCACCCGCGAAGATGGCAGCCATCCCGACCAGCGCCGCTACTGACACGTGCAGTCCGAGGCCGGGCAGCCACACCTCGGCCGCACCGCCGATCGCCGCGCCAACGCCACCGCCGATGATGAACAGCGGCGCGAGTGTCCCACCCGATGTGCCACTGCCGAGGTAGATCGACCATGAGGTGAACTTCAGCAGCACGAACAGAAGCAGTGCCACGCCGACAATATCGCCCGCCATGATCGCTTCGATCCACTCGTAGCCGACGCCCAGCGTCCGCGGTTCGATATATCCGATCACCCCGACCGCGATCGCACCGACTGCGGGCCACCACATCCAGTGGAAGGGGAGCCGCTCGAAGCCATCCTCGATTGCATAGACCGCGCGTGTCGCAAAGACCGCAACCAGCCCCATGAATGCGCCGATCAGCGCATACGAGGCGATCGCGAGCCCGGAGGGCTGGGCGACCGCGGGCATCGCAAAAACCGGATCGGTGCCGATCAGTGCAGCGCGCACCGCTGTGGCCGCCGCCGCTGCAAGCGCCACCGGGATGATCGAGCGTGCACGGTACTCGAACAGCAGAAGCTCGACCGCGAGCAGCACCGCGGAGACCGGACTGCCGAAGGTCGCGGTCATGCCCGCGGCCGCTCCCGCCGCCAGCAGCGTTTTCCGCTCGTCCGCCGTGATGCGCAGCGTCTGCCCGACGATCGAGCCGAGCGCCCCGCCGGTCGCGATGATCGGACCCTCTGCGCCGAACGGCCCGCCCGTGCCGATCGCAACCGCCGCCGATAGTGGCTTCAGCAGCATGACCTTGGGCGCAATCCGGCTCTCGCCGTGCAGCACGCGCTCCATCACCTCAGGGATCCCGTGCCCGCGAATCGCGCTCGAGCCGTAGCGGGCCATCAATCCCACGATCAGCGCACCACCAACCGGGATCAGCAGCACCCAGAACCCGACCTCAGCTCCCGCGGGTGAAACCAGCTCCGTCCCCCACCGATGATAGAACACGAGATTTGTGATCAGCCCGATCAGCATCATCAGCGCCTCCGCCACGAACCCCGCCGCGATCCCGATCAGCACGGCAACGGCAGTGATGCGAATGACCCGTGGGCCCACCGTCGCATGTTCCAGAGGTGCATTGACCGATGCCAATGCCACATCCATAGAAGGCGCTACGTCCAGTCCGCCCGTTCTCGCCCGTCCGTCTGCTGTCATGAATTGTCTACTCCTCTATCCGATCGTGCCTGGTCGGACTCAAAAAGAAAACCGGACAGCGCGCGAATCGTCGCTGTCCGGTTTTCAGGTCGCTACGCCTGGCGGGCGTGGTTGTTACCGCGCGGCCAGGTCGCGCGTGGCCTGCGCGAGCAGGCGAACCTTCGCCGCGTCGCGCGAGCTGCCCGCTTCACTGTCCAGCGCGGAAGCCAGGCGGGTCAGTGCGCTGCTGCGCGCCGAGCCGTTCGCCTTCTCCGCGTTGTTCAGTTCGCCGCGGACTTCAGCAATTCGTGCAGCGCTGAGCCCGCTCGAGCGCTCGAGCTGGTCGACATACGCACGCGCCAGCGCGAACGATGCCGGCCACACAAACTTCTGCTGACCCTGCGGATTGAAGTGGTCCATCTTCACGGTCTTCGCCGCGTCGATCTCGTTCTGCGAGATGAATGCGCTCGGCGTCAGCTCGAAGATGTCGAGGCCGCGCCCGATTTCGGAGCTGACCATCACCCCGTTGTACCAGTAGACCGACCAGCTCCCGCCGTTGCCCATGCGATTCGCCTCGATCGGCCCGCGGTCATGGAATGCGATCTCCTTCGGGTTCTTCGGGTCCGTCCAGTCGAACACCGAGATGCCGCCCTGATACCAGGCCTGCACCATCACCTCGCGACCCGGAATCGGGATCAGCGAGCCGTTGTGCGCCACACAGTTCTCCAGCGAGGTCTGCGCAGCCGGCATCTTGTAGTAGCTGTGGAACTTCATGTCGCCGTTTTCGATCGTGAAGATCGCGTCGGCGCCCCACTCCTTCGGATCGCTGGCACGGCACTTCGGACCGCCGCCGCCGCCCCACTCGTCGCTGAACAGAACCTTCTTGCCGTCGTTCGAAAACGTCGCCGAGTGCCAGTACGAGAAGTTCGAGTCGGCAACGGCCGCAATACGCCGGGGGTTGACCGGGTCGCGGATGTCGAGCAGCAGCCCGTAGCCTTCACACGCACCACCCGCGAGCCCAACCTCGGGATAAAGCGTGATGTCGTGGCACTGCGTCGGGCCCGGCCGCGGGTCGCCCGGCTTCGGCGCGTTCTGACCCATCATCCTCGCGATCATCTCCGGCAGCGCCTGGCGCAGCGCGGCCGAATCCTCGGCGGTCGGACGGCTCGCCTTCCGTGACTTCGCGATGCTGTCCAGCATCGGGCTCACCATGCGGTCCGGCAGCACGAACGCCTCGCCCATGATGTCGACCACGAACGCTCCAGCGGCACGCGCCTTCTCGATCTCGGCGAGGTCATCGGGCGCGAGGCCGTGCTGCGGCGGGGCGACGAGATCGTTGAAAATCCGCGGCGAGCTTACAATCGCCGCCATCTGCGGGTTCGCCAGCGGGACCTTGATCACTTCGATGCGGAACAGCGCAGAGTTCGGATCCTGGCTCGGCGGCGCCGCCACGCAACCCGGCAGCTCCGCGGCGGGACGGACCGGTGCCGAACCCGAGATGTAGACGTAGACGTTTTCCTTGTCCTTCGGATCGACCAGCAGCGAGTGCGTGTGCGAGCCGCGGCAGGTCTGCACATTTCCGACGTAGCGCGGATTCTTGATATCCGTGATGTCGAAAATCCGGATGCCGCGCAGGCGCTCCTTGCTCACCGCTTCACGCACGCCCTGCCCGCCGCAGTCGAGCCGGCCGCCCGTGCCTTCACCCGAAACGAACAGCAGGTTCTTGTAGATCGAGACGTCGCTCTGCGAGGCCGGGCAGACGTACCCGACCACCAGCGACGGCCGCGCCGGATTGCTGATGTCCCAGACCTGGAACCCGTTGTAGTTCCCCTGGATCACCAGGTTGTCCTTGAACGCCAGGTCCGAGTTCGTGACCCCGACAAAGTCGCGCGCCGGCGGCGTCGTCGAGACGACCCGCAGATTCCACACGGCTTCGCCCGCATCCATCAACCCCGGCTTCAAGCCGACGCGCGGATCGGGATTCGGCGCCTGCGCGGACACGGGCGTCGTCGGCTGCTGCGGCGCGACCTCCGGAGTGCTGCTTCCGGCCGAGGCACACCCCGACAGCATCACGACCCCCGCTACGAGCACCGACACGCCTAGGCGTGCACCCGCTCGACCGGACAGGCCTGGGTGAGACCTGAATCTCATGTGGCTTCCTTTCATTCTGGTTGGACTGGGAACTGCAACTTCAAATCAGGGCTGCTGGCCACCCGGCATCGCCTTGAGCATCTGCTCCATCCGGGCAATCTCGGTCAACTGGTCGACCTGCACATCAGACGCGAGCTTGAACACCACGTCCTCCTGCCCAGCGCCATCCGTAGCAAAAAGCTCGTGCACCATCGTGACCGCGCCGCGATGGTGTTCGATCATGAAGGTAAGAAAAAGCCGCTCGAACTCGACGCCGCGCGCCGCATCCAACTGCTTCAGTTGCGCCTCCGTGAGCATGCCGGGCATGTGCATCGCGTGATCCGCGCCGTGCATCATCATGCTGGTCCCCTCGATGTGCACCTCGGGTACCGGTTGCCGTCGATCACGCAGCCACTGCTGCATTAGCGCAATTTCGTCCTGCTGTGCGTTGATGATCCGGCCGGCGAGGATCTGGATCGTGGGACTCGCGCCGTGGGTCGGCGCCATGCGGGCCATCACCAGGGCCTGACTGTGGTGTGCGATCATGTCGCGCACGAACCGAACATCGGCCTCCGTGAACCGCGCCGCCGCACTGTCGCGTCGCGCCCGGTAGAGCGCTTCAAACTCCGATGCCTGACTGGGAACGGGCGAACCGACGGCGGGCTGGCCGCCCGAGCTGCAGCCTGCAGTGGCCGCAAGGAAAAGAAGGACTGCGGCCTGACTGCCTGGATATCCCATCAACTTCATATTTGAACCCGCACTTTCCTGCCTGCGCATATTGCGCAGCTCTCCTGAGTACGCGCAATGCCGGCGTGGGTTTCACACCCCCGGTCGCGAATCTCCGATGCAGCCCGATCAATGTAACAGCCCGATTGAGCCAGCGCGCCGCCCCCGGCCTCGTTCCCCTATCCGCCCCGCCGCCCCCGACTTCGCAATTGCGGCAACGTTATTGCGTCGCCGGACAACGACTGGATTTTCGGATTTTTCGGGGATTGACGAGCCTCGTTCGACGGGCATTTTCCTCCTGCAATAACCAGGCACCAACAGCTTACCGCGGATCCGGCACCTGTGCGTTCCGGCCGCGTCGTCCGGAACAGCGATGATCGAATCTGCGAACCCGTTGCCTGAACCATCTGCCGACGAACTCTTCGCTACCGGCGGAGAGATGGGCAGCCTCGCACAAACCATCGACTGGGCCACAACACCGCTCGGCCCGGTTGAACACTGGCCCCGAAGCCTGCGCGCCGCGGTCCGGATCCTCCTCGGCTCGCGCTTCTCCATGTGGATGGCCTGGGGACCCGAACTCACCTATTTCTACAACGATGCGTATCGACGCGACACCATCGGTGGAAAACATCCCCGGGCATTCGGCCGATCGGTAAAGGAAGTCTGGGCCGAGATCTGGAGCGACATCGGCCCCAGAATCCAGAAGGTGCTGACCACACGCACCGCGACCTGGGACGAGGCGCTCCTGCTGTTCCTCGAACGCAATGGGTACCCGGAGGAGACCTACCATACCTTCTCCTACAGCCCGTTGATGGATGACGAGGGGCAGACGGCCGGGGTGTTCTGTGTCGTGATGGAAGAAACCGCCCGGGTGATCGGCGCCCGCCGGCTGACCACGCTCCGCGAACTCTCCTCGGACCTGGCCTCGACCAGCCAGGTAGACCAGGTCCTCAACGCCGTCGAACACCAGCTCGCCGGGAATCGGCAGGACCTGCCGTTCACCTTGCTCTACCTGTTCGAGGAGGGAGAGCAGCGCGCGCGACTCGCCTGCTGTACCGGCATCGACCGTGACCATCCGGCTGCAGCGCCGGTCATTAAAACCGATGCCCCGGCGCCCTGGCCTGCGGCCGAACTGCTCGAATCGGGTGCACCCGTGCGCGTGACGCGGCTGCGCGACCGCTTCGGCGCGATGCCGACCGGAGCCTGGGACCGTCCGCCAGCCGAAGCGCTCCTGGTGCCTCTGGCCCGCCAGGGTCAGGAAAACCCGGCCGGCTTTCTGGTCGCCGGACTGAACCCGTACTGCCCGTTCGATGAGGAGTACGCCGGATTCCTGACGCTCGTTGCCGGCCAGATCGCGGCCAGCCTGGCGAATGCCTATGCCTATGAGGCGGAACGGCAACGAGCGGAGGCACTGTCCGAACTGGATCGCGCCAAGACCGCGTTTTTCAGCAACGTCTCGCATGAGGTACGGACTCCGCTGACCCTGATGATCGGCCCGCTCGCGCAACTACTCGACCGGCCGGATGACCTTTCCGACGGCGTTCGCGAGGAACTGCAACTGATGTTGCGCAATTCGCTCCGCCTGCTGCGCCTCGTCAATTCACTGCTGGACTTCTCGCGTATTGAAGCCGGCCGCACTCAGGCCGTATACGAGCCAATCAACCTCGCCGCCTACACAGCCGAACTCGCGAGCACATTCCGCTCCGCGACCGAGCGGGCCGGGATCGAGCTGATCGTCGATACACCAGCTCTCCCGGAGCCGGTCTACGTCGACCGGGAGATGTGGGAGAAGGTCGTCCTGAATTTCCTGTCCAATGCCTTCAAGTTCACGCTGGAGGGAAGCATCAGGATCTCACTCGCGTGGCGCGGCGATCACGTGGAGTTCGCCGTGGCGGATACCGGAACCGGGATCCCGGCCGAGGATCTTCCGCACGTCTTTAAGCGCTTCCACCGGGTGCGCGGCGTGCGCGGGCGCACGCATGAAGGAACGGGAATCGGGCTTGCGCTCGTGCAGGAACTGGTGCGCATGCATGGCGGCGAAACCTCCGTCGAGAGCGAATACGGTCGGGGCAGCACCTTCCGGGCGACGATCCCGACCGGGAGCGCACACCTCCCGCAGGACCGAATCAATACGACACGAAGCCTGGTCTCCACGGCGACCGGCGCCACACCGTATGTCGAAGAGGCGCTGCGCTGGCTTCCAGCCGGAGGCAAAGACTCGGACGAGTCGATTGCGGTCATCGATATGACGGATCGCACCACAACACTCGCACGCCGCCACGCCGGTGCCCGCATCGTCCTCGCTGACGACAACGCAGACATGCGCGATTACATCGCGCGACTGCTCACGCAGCAGCAGTACAGGGTCACTGCCGTAGAAAACGGCGCCGAGGCGCTTCAGGCGGTCCGCCGCGAGTTGCCCGACCTCGTGCTCTCCGATGTGATGATGCCCGAGCTGGACGGGTTTGAACTGCTGAAGCTGTTGCGTGAAGACCCAAACACCCGTCAGCTCCCGATTGTCCTCATCTCAGCACGCGCTGGCGAGGAGTCGCGCATCGAGGGGATCGAGGCGGGAGCGGACGATTACATCGTCAAGCCGTTTTCCGCGCGGGAGCTGCTGGCGCGGATAGGCGCCCACATCGAGCTTGCGCGCTTTCGACGCGAAGCCGCAGCGAAGGAGCGCCTGCTGCGCGAAGAAGCCGAGCGCGCACGGGCCATCGCTGAACACGCACGCGCACGCCTGCACGAAGTCTTCCAGCGTGCCCCCGCGATCATCGCGACGCTGCGTGGTGAGGAACACGCGTTCGAATTCGCCAACCCGATGTACATGCAGTTTGTCGGTCGTAACCGCGAATTGATCGGCCGACCGTGTGCGGAAGCGATCCCTGAAGCCATCGAGCAGGGCTTTATTCAGTTGCTGGATCAGGTCTACAACACGGGGGAGGCATTCGAAGCGATCGAGATGCCCGTGCTGATCGATCCGGTCGGGGACGGCCGCAGGGAGGAGCGGTATGTGAGTCTGGTCTACCTGCCACTGCGTGAGGCCGACGGAACCGTGTCCGGCGTTCTCGCACATGGCGTCGACGTGACGCCGCAGGTGCTCGCACGCATGCAGATCGAACAGCAGGCGCAGGAACTCGAAGAAGCACAGGCCGAAGCCGAAGCCATCAACGAAGAACTGCTTCAGACCAACGAAGAGCTGGCCGAACGCACGCACGAGGCGGAAACCGCGCGCGCCGACGCGGAGGAGGCGAACGAGGCCAAGAGCCGCTTCCTCGCGACCATGAGCCATGAACTGCGCACCCCGCTGAACGCAATCATCGGCTACTCCGATCTGCTCGACGCCGAAATCGCCGGCCCGCTTTCAACCGGGCAGCGCAAGCAGCTCGAGCGTATCATACTCGGCGCCAGGCATCTGCTGCGCATCATCGAGCAGATCCTCACGTTCTCGCGAATCGAGGCCGGCCGCGAAGAAGTGCACATGGAAACGGTGGATGTGACTGAACTGGTCCGGGAAACGGCCGCGCTCATCGAGCCGCTCGCAACCGCACGTCAACTGGGCTTCGGCTGCACTGCTCCGCAGCAAATCGAACTTCGCACCGACCCGGGCAAACTGCGGCAGATCGTACTGAACCTGCTGAGTAATGCCGTGAAGTTTACTGATCGCGGGAGTGTGCAGGTTGAAACGCTGCAGTCCGATGGACGCGTTACGATTCGCGTAACGGATACCGGGCTCGGCATCCCGCACGAGCAGCACGAGCGCATCTTCGAGCCGTTTATGCAGGTCGACGAAGGACCGAGCCGCCGCACCGGCGGCACCGGCCTCGGCCTCGCCGTTACCCGACACCTCGCCCGCCTGCTCAACGGCGATGTGACACTCGAAAGCACTCCCGGGGAAGGGAGCACCTTCACCGCCTGGCTGCCGGTGCGTTGATTCGAAAGGTCAGCCGCCCACGTTCTTCAACAGCGCGCCGATCACATAGGCAACAACCGCGGCGAACCCGCCGACCATCAGCATCTCCAGGCCGCTCCGGATCGGGTTCAGCCGCGTCACAAACACCTTCGCAGCGCCCAGTCCGAACAGCGCAATGCCGGAGAGCAGCACGGATATCCCGAACGCAGTGTCCGGTTCGATCGGGCGGGCGAGCCCGATCAGGTAGATCAGCAGTGGCAGCGATCCGGCGACCAGAAACGAGATGAACGTCGCGATCGCGTTGTAGAGCGGATTCGAGGTTTCCTTCAGCATGCCGCGCCCTTCAACCATCATCGCGTGCACCCAGCGCGATTTCTCACGGGTCTGCACCTCGATCATGCGCGCGGCATCCTCTTCGCTGTAACCGTTCTCGATGTAGAGCGCGCGCAACTCCGCCCGCTGCAGGTCCGGTCGATTTTCGATCTCCCATAACTGCCGCTTCACTTCGCGGTCGTAGTACTCGCGCTCACTTTTGGTCGAGAGGTAGTCGCCCGTACCCATCGAGAAGCCGTCGGCGACCAGGTTGCCAATGCCGAGGATCAGGATGACCCGCGCACCGAGGTCCGCGCCGGCTACACCGCTCACCACCGCGAACGTCGTGACGATGCCATCCAGCCCACCGTATACCATACTGCCGATGTAGCTGCCGAACCGGGAATGTGCATGCGGATTGATTTCTTCCGGAGCGAACTGCCTGGGCGTGGCCGCACTGACCTCTCCGGACCGGGCAGCGCCGGACTCGCCGGAGGATTTCGCGCCGATCCCTCCCGGTTGATCCGCTGATCCCTCACTTGCGTCAGCCCGACCCGATTTTCGGAGCAACGCCTCGACACGTCGCGAAGGACTTACCACGTAACCTCCACCTCTGTGTTCATCCGCCAGTTCAGTGGCAGCAGCACGGCACGCCGAAGACGATGCCGCCCCCGGTCTCCCAGAGGCACGGAATATACCCGTTCCCCGCGGCCGTGTCTGTCAGGTGGCCGATTACGTTCGGGCGCGTCAGGTACGTGTACGCACCTTCTGCACGAGCCAGATCACGAACAGCACGATCGCGATGACCCACAGCAGATTGAACGCCGCGCCAACAACCCAGCCAAGCGCCTTCGCCGCTATCCACAGCACGGCCAGCACAATGGCGACCAGAACGAGCCAGTTCATGTGCACCCTCCCAAACGGTTCATGACCGTTCCATTTCGCATGAACTGTTCCGATATGCGGGTCTGTGCGGTCCGCCCGCAGGGCGTCCGTCTGCCAATCCGCTCGACCAGGTGCGTCGTTCGCGCGCGGACCGTAGCGTCAAATCCGCCAGACGTTCCGCGACTTCAACAAAGTTCTACCGCACGCGAACCTCGCCGAATCGCCGATCGGTCAGCGTTCTGAGGAATGCGACGAGCTGCTTCTCCTCCCGGTCGCTCAGGCCGAGATTGCCGATCGTGCTGTCGACGTTCATCTGAACTTCCGGAGCCGGCCAGCAGTCGACCTTCTCCCCCGGATCATTCGGCCCGTTACAGCGGCGCAGTACATCGCGGGTGTTGTAGAAATGCACAACTTCCTCGAGGCTCTTGAGGTAGCCGTTGTGCATGTAGGCCTTGATGAAGTCCGGCCGCGGCCGCAGATCGACATTGCGCAGAGTCGGCACCTGGACCTTGCCATCGAATCGATCCGCCAGCGCAGTCCACTGCGGGTTGGGATTTCCGCCACTCCGGAGGAATCCGCCCACCCCGAGATCGACAAAGTTCTCGCCATCGGGATTCGGTATGAAACCCGGCTTTACCGCCTTGTCCTCACAGTAGAATCGCAGCGCACGATTTTTTGGAACACCGAGGTTCGATGCGGTGAAATCTGTGAACAGTGGCTCCGCATCCGTGACATCTTTCGGGTGGATAGCGGTGTCCGTCCCGCGCGCGGAGGAAGTGCCATCCAGGTGGCATGTGTTACAGCGTGCCCTGCCGCGGAAAAGCTGCCAGCCGGCAAGTTCATCCGCCGTGAGGATCTGCTGGTCGGGATTTGCGATTGCGGAATCGAAGCGCGAGGCAAAGGGGCTCACGTCAGGCGAGGCTTCGTACGACGCCATCGCGAGGACCATGTGATCGTAGGTGCGACTCGCGATGCCCCGATCAACCGGCTCGAGGTGGACCGGGAGTGTGTCGTTGGCCGGAGGTGGGCCGGGAGTTGAACAGACCTGCTCCACATTGCTCGGCCACCGAATCGCAAACGACTGCGGTCCCCAAACAGCTTCGAACAACGGTCGATACCTGCTGCGCGAAATGCGATACACTGCGCAAGCCTGATCGGGAAGGGCCATTTCGAGCGGATTGGTCGGAGGCCCCTTCGCCTGTTCCGCGGCGGGGTTGTCGAGCTGGATTCCGGTTGCCCGCATGTCCCAGAAATTTCCGCCGATCAGTTCCTTCTGTTCTGCGTTGTAGTGGAGAACCGGTGCGAACGGCGCATAACTGTAGCTCTGCGGTTTGCGCACACTCACTAGATCCGCCGATGAACCGGGGTACGCAACAATGGTGCGGTTGATGATCTCGATGCCCCCTGTGAATCCTGCCTTCGGTGCGTGGCAGCTCGTGCACGCGATATCCCGATTTACCGACAGGTTTCTGTCGAACAGGAGCAGTTTGCCGAGCGTCGTGATCCGATCGTAGGAACCGATTGGGGGTGAGGTGAGCGCCTGAGCGAGAACGGTATTGAACGTCGAATCAATTTCAGCGTCCCGTTTTTTCGCATCCGGATCGCCGCGCTCGATCTGCGCGATATCGACAGCAGGCGAGCAGAGCTCGGTCAGCACGCGTGATACCGGTTGATGCGCACCCATGAGTGCGGCGACGGTCAGCGCACTTACTGCCAGCAGCTTGCGATTTCGCACAGGTTCGCTCAATCGTCACCTCCTGCACAGCCATCGTGAATCGTGCGGCGGACGCGCAACTCGCGCGCCGGTGCAGCAAGCGCCAACACCAGGGCAGGCGAGCGTGTGCGGGCAGTTCTCCTTCTGATCGGGTTCTGTTGGCCACAGCGCCGCAACCGGAATGTCGATTGCCGCACGGCTGCCGCATGCACACACAGAGAGCTTTGTTCAATTTGCTTGGGTGCACGCTGCTCGCGTGCGCGCCGCCCTCAACTCCGCCCGATACATATGCGGATAACGCGGACGACAAGGCATCCGGTATCGTACAGGACTCCCTATGGACACCGATTCGTCGCGTGTTCAAGGCCGATGGCGAAACCGGGGACGGCTACTTCCGAGTCAATCTTCCACGCGAGGATCTCAGGGTGCGAATCGGCGCGGATACGCTATCCCCCGAATTCGAGTTCACGAGTTACCTGGGATTCGGTCTAGCGCGGGGAGGAAATGTTTTCGTCGTAGGCGAGGTGATCCTGCGCCAGGATGAAGTCGCGGCGGCGATGAGCGAAGCGGTTCGCCAGAACATCGGCGTAACCGCACTGCACAATCACCTGATCGGCGAAGAACCACGCATCATCTACATGCACGTCCACTCTGAAGGTCTGCCCGAGTCGCTCGCGACACGACTTCGTGCGGTTTTCTCCAAAACCGGTACACCGCTCCCGCCGTCAGAACGAGAAGAACCGGTGCGTGCGGACTGGACCGCAATCGATGCGGTGCTCGGCAAACACAGCGAAGCAGAGGGCAGCGTCGCAGAATGGGAGTTCGCTCGCAAAGAAAGTCATACCATCGGTGGAATCGCAGTGAAATCCAGCGGACTGCTCGAGACCGCGTCGGAAGTTGTGTTCCAGCAACTCGACAGGGGTCGGGTCGCCAACACCGGAGAGTTGTACGTATTGCCGCAGGAAGTGGAGCCGGTAGTCACCACATTCCAGTCCGGCGGGATCGAGGTCACGGCCATCCACAGTCACATGATCAACGAGCAGCCGGTCATGTACTGGATCCACTGGTACACGGCGGGCGATGGACCCACCATCGCGAGAATCGTGGCGGCGGCGTTATCGAGGACCAACAGCGAGCAGAAGTCGAGCGGAAAGTGACGCGGGACAACCCGACCGCGGCGGAATGGGCAGCTTGCGCATGAGCCCCTGATACCAGAAGCCCCGGCCTGTCATCAACAGGCCGGGGCGAATGATTGACCCTTCGGGGCAGCTTCAGCGCGTGAGAGCCGCCTCCGAGGGCCGCGCTTCCAGTCGATTCACAATCCAGTTCAGCAGGACTGCGACCAATGGATTTCTCACGCGGTACATGTCTCCCTCTCAGAGTAAGTGTTCATCGACCTCGGTGTACCTTACGGTCGACTCGCCAATTCGGTTTCAGACTTCACATGATTTGATCCGTGCAATCCGGAAATGGTTGCCGGATCGGCCATCAGAGCTGGGCATACCCTAGAAATTCACCTTGAATGGCGCCGAGATCGTGCCACTCGGTGTGGCGATACGCACGCTTGTCGTAATCGATGCGGTATTCGACGAAGTGCTGTTGATGGTCCAACTGGTACGGACGGCGTTCACGTTACCGCGCAGGATGTTGCCGAGCGTGCCGTAAACGGAAACCAGTTGGCGCGCGTCGCCTGCCCACATGAACGAACCGCCACTGCGGATCGCGATGTCGCTCAACACACCCGCATTCACCTGGCCGAGTGCCACCGTGTACACCTTCACACCGGTTTGCGTCGCGCGGGCAGCGATCTGGTTGATGGTCACCCCTCCACCCGTGTCGTCGCCGTCCGTGAACACGATGACTGCCTTGTTCTGGGTCGGCGCACGCGTAGCCGTGTGGTCAATCATATTGTAGATCGATCGGTAGAGTGGTGTGCCTCCGGAGACCTGACTGGCAAGCGCGTCCAGTGCACTGAAAAACATCGAACCGGTCGAGCTGAAGTTTCCACTGTTGTACAGAGTGAGCTCGAATGGAATCGCCCCGCCGGATGCGAAAGCACTGAGCGCGGCGGTTTCCCCAGGGCCAAGTGCATTCAGGAAAATTTTTGCCGCCTGAAGGCGTGAATGATTGGGGTCCGTGCTCGAGATGCTGCCACTCTGGTCAAGCAGAAGCGCTGCCGAAAACGGCCCGTTCGAGGTGCCGGCCCGTGGGGTGAAAGCGGTCTGCGTAAAGCTGTACGACGCTCCGGACGTGCTCGACGTGAAGGGTGCGATCGTGTACGCGCTCGCGGGCAAAGTCAGCGGCTGTGCGTTTGCGTCCACGACCAGCAGATCGAGATCGAAAAAGTAGTTCGTGCCGCTGCGCCCGCGGCTCTGGACGCTGAGCACCGCGGCCGATGGCATCGACTCGGGCTGCAACCTGACGGTCACCCGTCCGGTTGCACCGCTCGGCACCGTGGTCGTCCCGTTGTTCGTGACAAATCCGTTCTTGCTGACGCGGACCGTGTAATCACCGGCGTCGAGCGCCGTGCGGGTATACGTTCCATTCGCCGACGTGTTGCCGGTGGCTACGACGCTGCCATTCTCCCGAATCTCTACCCGTGCGCCGCTCAGCGGCCCGCCGAACTGATCCTGCACCGTGGTTTCCAGGCTGCCCTGACCTCGCACCGTCACCGGCGCATGAGCCGTTACGCGCCCAACCGTCACGGCAATGCTTGTGTTGCCAGGTGCGATGCCAGTGACCGTGCCGTCCGGCGTAACAACGGCAACGGCGTTGTTCAGGCTCGAGTAGGCCGGGGCCGCATCGGAGTTCTGCACGACCGCACTGAGCGTACGGGATTCGCCGACACGCAACGTCAATTCATTTGGTACAATCTCAATGATCGGATCCGGCGTCGGCGCAGCCGCATCGCCGCATGCTCCGAGCCCCAGGATGAACAACGTTCGAACGAAATGGCGCACTGAGGAATGCATTCGGACCTTGCTCCATTCAACAGGTTCATTCCTGTTGGACGGACGAGGATACAGATTTTCCGATATCGAGCTGTCTCGGTAAGCCGCTTACTAGATCAGCCGGTTCGTTCAAGACCGGGTCAGCCGATGAGGGTAACTTTCTATCCAGGAGATGAATCGGCTCGGGACAGGTGATGACAGGTCGAAATATTGAAGCAGCCGCAGCTCACAAAGCGTGGGCAGCGGATGGGATGAACAGCCGGGGCATGACACGGCACTACGAAGTTGTGGTCGTGGGCGGTGGACAGGCAGGCCTCGCCGTCGGGTACTACCTCGCGCGGCAGGACCTGAACTTTGTGGTTCTGGACGCGGGGCCCCGGATTGGCCACGTGTGGCGGTCGCGCTGGAATTCGCTCCGGCTCTTCACACCGGCACGGTACGATGCCCTGCCCGGGCTCGCCTTCCCGGGCGACCCGGATGATCTGCCCGGGAAAGAGGACGTTGCGGATTACCTTGAAGCGTACGCGAAGGTCTTCGACCTGCCGGTGCGATCAGGCGAGGCGGTGCTGAGTGTACGGCCGCTGGGTGGCGGCGGCTTCGAAGTGGCAACGCAACAGGCGATGTACACTGCCGATCAGGTTGTGGTCGCCACCGGTCCGTTCCAGAAGCCGCTGGTTCCGGCGGTGGCAGAGACGCTTTCAGACGAAGTGTTCCAGATCCACAGCAGCGCTTACCGGGAGCCGGAGCAGCTTCCGGCCGGCGCCGTGCTCGTTGTGGGGGGTGGCAATTCCGGCGTCCAGATCGCTGCCGAACTCGCGGTGACTCGACCGACCTGGCTGTCCGTTGGACAACAGCTTGGCCGGGTTCCGGAACGGCTGCTCGGGCGAAGCATCTTCTGGTGGTTTGACCGGGCGGGCCTGTTGGCTGTTACGGTTGACTCGCGCATCGGTCGACGGGCGAGCGGCCGGGAACTGCTGGTCGGGCAGAGCCCGCGAATCCTCGCGCGTTCAACCGGTGTCCAGCTAGCCGGCCGCACGGTTGGCATCGCGGGACACCGGGTGTTCACGCAGGGTGGCACCACGATCGAACCCGCGGCGATCGTATGGGCAACCGGATTCCGGCCCGACTTCGGGTTTGTCCATGCTCCGGTCCTGGATGCGGCCGGCAGGCCGGTGCACCATCGCGGGGTCACGACAACAGCGGGACTCTACTTTCTCGGGCTGCCGTGGCAACATACACGCGGCTCGGCACTGCTCGGATTTGTCGGTCGGGATGCGGAATACATCGCACGGCAGATCGCGGATCACAGGCAGTTGGCCCGGGCAGGTTATCGGGCCGCGTAATTCTCCGTCGCGCCTCCCGGCAACACCGTTGAGTTCGATCTGCTGAGCCGTCTATAATGTCCGGCCTCATCCCCGCGACATAACGAAACGGCACTCTGCGCGAAAGAAAGCTGTCGCGGCTTCCCGGAAGCGTACGACGTGGGACTCAGCTTTGACGCAGCAACAATCCAGGCCTCTGCCGAGGTGGCGCGGGTACTCGTCTCACCGCTGCAGTACCGCTCTGCCACGGAATGGCGGTCCGCAGTCCACGCCGCAATGCGCCACCTCTTCGCGGCCGACCAGGCGATGACCATCATGAGCCCCGGCGGAGAACTGGTACAGTCCGACGACCTGGATACCGAGGTCCTGAGAAAACTACGGGTGTGGTTCGATGAGTTCACGCCCGAGGGACGCCTGACACTCAGTGACCCGGTCGTGAACGAATGGAACGACCACCGTCGCCGGCTCGGTGTCGCAACGTATACGCGCGACTTCATCAATCACGTGATCGATGAGCGCGTGCTCGAATCGCCCTTCGTGAATGAAGCGCTGATCCCGAACCGGATGCAGTACTGGCAGGGACTGTACGCCACGGGACCTGCCAATAGTGATGCTCTGGTCTGGGTTTCGTACCAGCGGCGCTCTGCGGAGCCATTCGGTGAGGCGGCAGTGCCATTGCTTTCGGCGCTGGCGCCAGCGTTTCAGGCAGGTGTCGACGCATTGGTCCGCCTCGAACGCTCCCGCGCTGCACTCGACGAAGTCGCCCAGCCGCTCATCGTATTCGACCTGCTCGGTCGCGTGTTGCACCGCACGGCCAGCTTCGATTCCCTCGCGGGTGGTGCGCTCGAAAACGCGGTCGTCAGCCGCGCGCATAAGCTCGCACTGGACGTTGTGGCTGCACTCGTACAGCCGCGCGTGGATCGTCGTGCACCCGCATCCGCAACCGCGATGGTCGCGACCCCGTCGGGTCACCTCATGCTCCGCGCGACGCTGATGCCCGAAGGCGTCTTCAGCCTCAGCGAGTGTGTTGCCGTCCTGGTAATTCCGCAGGCAGCGCCCAAACTGCCGGCCGTCACCGAACTCTGCGCAACGCATGGATTGACGCGCCGCGAGCCGAAATCGCGTTGCACCTCGCCGCGGGGGCAAGTCGCGAACAGATTGCACGCCAACTCTTCATTAGTCCGTACACCGTCCGCTCTCACACAGAAAAGGTTTTCTTCAAACTTGGTGTAAACACACGCGCCGCTGTCGCACTCAGAATCCTGCGCGACCACGCGTCTGCCGTTTGAGGGTTCCCAGCCCCCGCGTTCAGCCCCCCCGTTCAGACCTTCCCGTTCAGACCTCCCCGTTCAGACTCCGCCCCTCTGGGGCAACTGCCGTCAGTGGCCCTTCGCGCCTGACGTTTTCTCCGTTTCAGGCCTCCCCCGGAAAAATCGGACATATGTCCGATTTGCTGCTCGATGCTCCTTCCTAACTTCCCACCGAAAGTTCTTCCAGACCCCACATGCGGCGTTTTGAAAGGAGGCCGCAAATGAATACCAAATTCAACCACCTCCTGCTGCTGCGCTCAGCGTCGGCGCATGCGACAACAACACGGGTGTCGAAATCGACCGAACGATTCATGAGGTCCTGGTTACCTCGGCCGCAGCGGAGATCGAAGCCGGCCAGACGGTGGAAGTGAACGCGGTCGCGAAGCAGTCGGACGGAACCATCAGAACGGACGTCGCGATTACCTGGAACGTGAGCGATACAGCCGTCGCCCGGATCACAACCACAACGGCTGGCAAGGCGACGGTCCTGGGGAAACAGAGCGGCACGGTCTCCGTCCAGGCAAAGGCCGAGCAGAAGAGTGCAGCGGTCCAGATCTCGGTCAAAGCCCCGACGGAATCCAACCCTTCACCGGCGCTTGTCGCACTCGACCCTGCTTTCGGCCATGAAGGGAGCAGCGGAGCGCTTCTGCACGTGAATGGCAAATACTTCGTTCCGGCGACGTACGTCGAGTGGAACGGTGTGCGCAAGCCGACCACGTTTGTGAGTGGAACCGAGCTGACCGTCGTGGTCACCGCCGAGGATGTGGCAGCCGCGAGCGATGCGGTGGTGCGCGCCGTTACGCTCGGGCCGGGTGGTGGTTCGACCCCGCCGCTGCCGTTCACGATCTACGGCAGGCCGGTCACACTGTCGATTACAGCGGAGAATCTGCCGCCTGTCTTCTTCACTGGAGAAAACCAACAGTTGGGCATCGAGGCATCCGACGCGCGCGGGCGCATCATCCCCGACGTGCAGGCGACCTGGTCGTCCTCGTGGCAGGCTTCTGCAACCGTTGACCAATCCGGCAGGGTCAGAATGATGGCGCCGGGCCAGAGCATAATCCGCGCAACCGTCGACACGCTGAAGAAGGAACTGGCCGTGAATATCGCTGCCGCACCGGAGGCGGATGTGATTTACGACGCGACCGAAGACGGTGTTCGCCAGCTCTTCATCAGTACGCCCGGCGTCGCGGGTCGGCGCAAGGTGTTTACGGGCGTTGTGTCGGCCCGACAGCCCGCGCCTTCGCCGGACGGTAGTCACATCGCGTTCGTGCGTGATGGAACCAGCGGCAATGCAGACATCTTTGTGGCCAACCGCGATGGCAGCGGCATTCGCCAGTTGACGTTCGATGGGCAGATCGATGATCAACCCGTCTGGTCGCCCGATGGTCTGCGCATCGCGTTTCGCAGCCAGCGTAACGCAGGCTACAACGACATCTGGATCATCAACGCGGATGGGACCGGACTGCAGCGGCTGACGAACGATGAGGTGCGCGTCAACATGACCGGATACGAGCACCCGGCGTGGTCACCTGACGGGAAGCACATCGTGTTTCAAATGACCGATTACGGGATGTCTCCGCGGCGGTTCGCGCTCGTCAAGCAGGACGTCGCAACCGGTCTGCGCACCCTGATCGTCAACGATCCGGCACTGAGCGACGCCGAGCCGGCCTATGGCACACGCAGCGACATGCTCGCCATCCGTCGGACGTTCAACACCGATCTGGGTGATCAGATCCAGTTCATCAATCCGATCAATGGGCAGACGTGGATCTACATCGACTACCCGGGCCCCGGAAAAAACCCCGCGGTTTCGCCCGATAACACCTGGCTCGCGTTCGAATCGGCACCGTCCAACGCACCGGCTTCCACCGGGATCTATCTGAACTGGATCGGCACGTGGTATCGGCGAGTCATCGGTGTCGGCACCGGTGCCGGCAACCCGGCAAACCCGCGCTGGATCCGGCGGTAACGGCTGTAAACAGCAACGGCAGGACGCAGGAGGAGGATCGGGGAAGGAGCGGACTGAACTGCAGGGTTATTCAGGAAATTGCAGGAGCTTCAGGCGGGCGGTTCTGGGCTCCTGCAGTTCACCTGCTTCTCCCCGCATCATCCCGGTCCCGCCCCGATCCTGCGTCAGCAGATCCTGTGTCCCGCTCCTGCCGTTACACTCCGTTTATGAACAACCTCGCCGTACGCAGGCTGTCCAGGGCGGCAGCGTACGCGCGGCCGACAGCAGGCTGCCGGGATCGAGGATAAGTCCGACACGGCCATCCCCGAGAACAGCGGAACCCGCGACTCCGGCGACCGTGATTGCTTCGGCGAGCGGTTTGGCTACGAACTGATGCTGCCCGAGCATCTCGTCGACGAGTAACGCAAAGCGCTCATGGCCATCGGTGATGACCACGAGTATTGCGGCGGCAGGGTCGGTCACTGCGTTTTCGATGCCGAAGACGTGGTGCAGCCGCACGATGGCCACCGGGCTGCCATGCAGCATGACGAATTCGCCGCTGCGCGCTTCAGTGACGAGCGCGGAAGGCTCGGGGCGGAAGCTGGTGAGGATGTTAAAGGTCGGCACGATGTAGCGTTCGCCGGCCACGCGTACGAGCATGCCATCGGTCACCGCCAGCGTGAGGGGCAGCCGCAGCGTGAACCGGGTGCCCTCGCCAGGAGTCGATGCGATCTCGATGCGCCCTCGCATCGCTTCGATGTTCTGATATACCACGTCCATCCCCACGCCGCGGCCGGAGAGTTCGGTCACGCTCTGCGCGGTGGAAAGCCCCGGCGCGAAGATCAGAGCATCAATGTCCGCATCCGACAGTTGCTGGCCGGTCGTGACGACACCGCGATCCAGAGCTTTCTGCAGAATCCGCCCGCGATCGAGGCCGCGGCCATCATCCTGCAGGACGATGACGACCGCACCGCCTTCGTGGTGGGCGTTGAGCCGCAGTGTTCCGCTTCCCGACTTGCCGTGCGCGGTCCGCTCTTCGGGTGCCTCGAGACCGTGGTCGACGGCATTTCGGATCATGTGCACGAGCGGATTCGTGAGCAGTTCGACCATGGTGCGGTCGATCTCGGTATCCTCCCCCTCCATCACGAGCTGGATCTGCTTGCCCGATTGGTGGGCGAGGTCGCGGACCAGGCGGTGCAGCCGTTGGAACAGCGGCCGTAGCGGCACCATACGCAGCCCGATGCTCAGGTCCTGCAGCTCGCGGACGATTTTCGCCATGTGCAGGACTTTCCGGGCGATCGGACCGTGCCGGTCCTGCGTGACCACCTCATCCTGCGCGACCATCGAGTGCGCGATGGCCAGCTCGCCGGCGAGGTCCACGAGCTGGTCGAGGCGCTGTGTGCGCACACGCGCCCAGCCGTCGCCTGAGGACGCCGAAGCCGCTACTGTTGCGGGCTGCGACCCGTTCGCGGTGGCGGATTCGATCGCGGGTTGCGTGCCGTTCGCTGTTGCGGGTGCAGTCGCGGATTCGCTCATGGCGACACTGCCAGGTGCTGCCTCTCCGCGAGTGAGCTGGTCCAGGACTTCGGCGATTGCCTGGCGGAGCGGTGCGTAGCCGGCCGGCACGCGGCCGGCCCATGCATCGTCCGAGTGCGTCCGCTCGAGTTCCAGCAGTTCACGGATGACGTCCGCGCTGCCGAGCAGGAGATCGGCGTGCTGCTCTCCGAAATTCGCCACGCCATCACGAATGAAGGCGAGCAGCGATTCCACGTCGTGGGCGAGCACGGAGAGCGCATCGAGTCCGAGAAACGCGGCGGAGCCCTTGATCGTGTGAAACGCACGGAACGCGACGTTGATCGGCTCCGTCGCGGACGCGTTCGTCTCGAGTTCGAGCAGCGCGTTTTCGGCTTCCGTCAGACCGTCCAGGGATTCCTGCATGAACTCGTGGAACAGCTCACGGGCAACATCGTGTGGCAGTCCGGCTGACGCAGAAGGCGACTGCGCCGAGGGCGACGATTGAGCAGAGGGCGACTGCGCCGAGGACGTTGATTGCGCCGAGGACGTCGTATCGGCTGGAGCTGTGCCGTCCGAGATGTGTTCCAGCAGTACTGCCACGCGCTGCAGTGCGGCGTCCGTGGCACCGTTTCCGTTCAGTGCTCCATCGAGCGTGGACACGGCTTCGGCAAGCGCATCGCGCATCCAGACCGGCCTGGTCTGGTCATCCCGGATGGCGAGTAGCAGCTCATGCACGGCCCGCGCACGTTCATGCTCATCGCCGGAGCCCACCATCAGCTCCAAGGCCGCCTGGTTGATCTGCGTGTCCCAGTCGGCGTGCTCGGGCATCGCTGCGGGCTCGGGAGCGATCATGACCCCGGCTTGGCTGCCGCGGCGACCTGCTCGAGCTGGATGCTGGTCGCAGCGTTCAGCGCCGAGCCGGTGATATGCGTGAGCGGCAGCGTCTCGCACGCGCCGCCGCGACGGATGGCCTCACCCGGCATCCCGAAGACGACGCAGCTCTCCTCGTTCTGCGCGATCGTGTGCGCGCCCGCATCTCGCAGCGCACGCAGGCCGCTGGCTCCGTCGATACCCATGCCGGTGAGCAGGATGCCGACCGCGTCCGCCCCGGCCGTTGTGGAGAGGGCATGGAAAAGCACATCCACGGCCGGGCGCTGGTAGTGCACGGGCGGGCCGTCCCGCAGTCCGACGCGCAGGTCGGTTCCCCGGCCCAGGACGATCATGTGCCGATCTCCGGGAGCGACCAGGGCGACACCCGGTTCGACCCGGTCGCCATCCGCGGCGACGCGCACATTCATCTCGGAGCCGGCGTCCAGCCTGCGCGCAAACGCATCGGCAAAACCGGGCGGCATATGCTGGACAATGAGCACGGGTGGCGAGCCTGCCGGCATGGCGGCGAGCAGCCGCTCAATGGCTGCGGGTCCGCCGGTCGATGCGCCGATCGCGATGACCCGCTGCTTGATGAAGGATCGCAGCCCGGGGTTGGCCTTGAATTGAGGAACGGCCGGCTGCGTTTCGGCGCCGGCGTCCGGCTTGAACTTCAGGTTCGCGACCGCGGCCGCGCGGATGGCGCGGATGAGCTGCCGGGTCGCTGCGTCCACATCGCCGCCTGCCGCCGGCTTGGCCACGACTTCGACTGCGCCGATCGCCAGCGCATCCAGCGCCGCCTCACTGTTCGGCGTCGTGAGCGAGCTGAAGATAACCGCAGGCATCGGGTGGTATTTCATGAGGCGACCGAGGAAGGTCAGCCCATCCATGCGTGGCATCTGGACGTCGAGGGTCACCACATCCGGCGCCAGGCTCAGGATCTTCTCGCGTGCCTCGTACGCGTCGGCCGCCTCGCCGACTACCTCGATATCCGGCTCCGCTCCGAGATCACGGGCCAGAAAAGTACGCACGACGGCCGAGTCGTCGACGATGAGAACCCGGATCATGTTTCGCTCCGCGCATCGGGATGAAGAAAGAGCAGCACATCGGCGCGACTGGATTCGAAGCCGATTTCCGCCCGTGCAGACAGGACCGCCGGCGGTTCGACGGAGAACGCCTCATCGGTGAAATCCCCACCGGCAATGATTTCCGGCGGCTTGTGTTCAAACGCACTCACCGGGTCGAGCGCAGGCAGGAACTGCCCGCAGATAATGTTGGCGAGTTCACCCAGTGCATCGAGCTGGAGCGCCTCGTCCGGGTCGTCCATCCCGACCATGTTCGCCGTGATCAGCGGGAGCAGCCCGTTGCCTGCGTGAAGCTGCAGCGTGCCGCAGGCAGGGCCGGAGAACTCCACACTCGCCACGGCCTCCACGGGCTGCTGTCGCTGCTCGGGGTCGGGCGGGATGTCGGGGACCAGGAAGGCGACCCGCTCGAAGGTGAACACGGCCGCCGAGTACAGGTTTTCCTCGAGGGAACCGCTCATGACCGGACTCCCGTGACGTCACGAACGACATCCCGTAGCTGCTCGGGGGTGAACGGCTTCGGCAGATGGACGGCGCCGAGTTCCTGCATGCGGGTCACGCGCTCCGTGCCGCGCTCGCTCGTAACCACCACTACCGGCGTGCCGGCGAGCGCAGGATCGGCGCGCATCTGCTCGAGCATCTCATCCCCACGCATGAACGGCATGCTGACGTCCAGCAGGATCAGGTCGACCCAGTGCTGATGCAGTACGGCCAGGCCGTCGACGCCGTTTGCCGCCTGATGCACCGTGCCCAGAGGGACTCCGCTCATCTGCAATGACTTGAGAGCGATGGCCCGCATTACGGCACTGTCGTCAATCAACAAAACGTTGATACTCATCGAACCTCAGAGTTGGATGCTGCTGCCGGCGCTTCGAACCGTAGCGGCGCCAGTGTCCATGCGCAGACTCAGGGTCCGGGGTGCATTACCACCCACGTCCTGGCCGCTCACGAGGATGCTGTTCTTCCAGAACAGTTTTCTGGCCATCAGCAGGTTGCGCCGGCCGATCTCGAAGTGATCGCGCTCCGGAATAGTGTTCGCGCCCGCCCCCGCCAGGTGCACGACCAGCCGTTCCTTGCGCGCGCCCTGCGCATAACAGGCGCGGAAGAGCGCCGGCAACCCGCTCTCGACAAACATGGCCGGTTGGTCGCGTGCCCGCACCGGATCCAGCTCGATGTGCGGAAGCAAGGCGTGCAGCATGCCGCCCACGCGCGCGACCGGATCGTAGACCGCGACCCCAAGGCAGCTCCCCAGAGCATAGGTGATCAGGGTCGCACCCGGGTCGGCGCTCACCTGCATTTCGCCCAGCCCGACCACGATCAGCCCGCTCGTCGACGCCTTCACACTCATGTCGCCATCCGCTGGTACACCGCCGGCTGCACGTAGCGGAAGTCGTGCTGCAATCCCGCGAGGCTTTCCGAATGCCCGGTGAACAGGTAACCGCCCGGGACCAGCCGGTCCCGGAACCGCTCCACGAGCCGCTGCTGCGTTGCGGCATCGAAGTAGATCATCACGTTGCGGCAGCAGATCAGGTCGAACGCGCCGCGCATCGGCCAGCGGTCCATGAGATTCAGCCGGGCGAAGTGGACCAGCCGCTTCACTTCCGGACTGATCGCGTAGCTGCGTGGCGTCTGGCCGGGAATGTAGGTGAAGTAGCGCTGGCGCAGCGTCGGCGGCACCGGCTCGAGGGCGTCGCCGGTATACACGCCCTGACGCGCAGACGCCAGCATCCGGGCCGAAAGGTCTGTCGCCAGGATGCGGACGTCCGCACCCGGGCCGAGTACATCCAGCAGCACAAGCGCGAGCGTATACGGCTCCTCGCCGGATGAACAGCCGGCGCTCCAAATCGACAGGCGCCGGTGCTGCCGCTGCCACTCAGGGAGCAAATGTCCGCGCAGTAGCTCGAAGTGACGCGGCTCGCGGTAGAAGCTGGTCTTGTTCGTGGTGAGCGCATCCACCAGCCGCGCCGCCTCGACTTCGCCGCCGGGCGCGGCGAGCCGGGCGAGGTAGGTATCGATGTCGAGGCCGCCGAGTTCGCGCAGCCGGCCTGCGAGCCGCCCCTGGACCAACCCGACCTTACCTTCGTGCAGGTTGATGCCACAGGCCTCGCGCACCATTGCACTGAGCGCCTGGAACTGCTCAGGTGTGAGCGTCTTCGTCGCCAGCAGATCCATACTTTCGAGCTACGCGTCCGGCTGTGCGTCCAGCGGGGCCAGCGCTTCCTGCGTAACGGCGCGATCCATGTCGATGAGCAGCCGCACCCGCGGCCCGTTGTTCACGACGCCAAGCAGGTAGTCGGTATCGATGGCCGCGCCGAAGTGCGGGGTTTCTTCGATGCCCGCCGCCTCGATGTGCGCGACTTCGATCACCCGGTCGACCACGACACCGAACTCGCCGCCCCCTGCCTGCAGCACGATGATGCAGGTGCGGCGGCCGTGGTCCACCGCCTCGAGGCCGAAACGGACGCGCAGATCGATCACCGGGATGACTTTGCCGCGCAGATTGATGACGCCGCGGACCGAGTCCGGCAGGCGCGGGACGCGTGTGATCGGAAGCAGCCCGATGATCTCGCGAACCCGACCGACTTCGACGGCGTAATCCGTATCGCCGAGCCCGAAGACCAGGTACACGCCGGTTCGCGCACCCTGCGACGTCGTTTCGCCAGCATTGACCTGTGTCATGTCAGAACTTCTCGAGCGTGCGCAGGTCCTCTTCATCGCTGAACGGGATCACCGCTTCAGGGGCGAGTTCCGGCAGTGGCCTGACTCGGGCTTTCACCCCGCCGGAATGCGCGCCATTCCCGTTGACCGTGGGCCGCCGTCGCCGGATCGAGCCGTTATGCCGGGCCGTTTGCGGCTGCCGCGGCGTCGCATCCTGCAGCTCGAACGCATGCACCAGGCTCTTCATTACCAGTGCCTGGCTCGACAACTCCTCGGATGCGCTTGCGCTCTCCTCCGAGTTGGCCGCCGCCGTTTGCGTCACGGCGTTCACCTGGTCCACCGCTGTCGTGATCTGCGCGATCCCGCGGCTCTGCTGCGCCGTCGACGAGGTGATTTCGGCGACCACGCTGTGGACCTGGTCTGCACGGGTCGCGATCTCCTCCAGCCGCACCGAGACCTCGCCGCTCAGCTTCGCACCGTCACGCGCACTGCTCACCGCGGTTTCGATGAGCTCCGATGTGGTGCGCGCCGCTTCGGCACTCCGCATCGCCAGCGACCGTACCTCTTCCGCGACCACCGCGAAACCGCGCCCGGCCTCGCCGGCCCGCGCCGCTTCGACCGCTGCGTTCAGTGCGAGGAGATTGGTCTGGAAGGCGATCTCATCGATCGTCCTCACGATCTTCGCGGTCTGGTCGGACGAAGCGCGGATCCGCTCCATCGCCTCCGCCAGCCGCTCCATGCTCTTCACCCCATCGTGCGCGATCGAGCGCGCGGATCCTGACAGGTCATCGCACTTCTGCGCGTTCGCGGCGCTCTGACGCGTCATGGCGGTCATCTCCTGCAGACTCGCCGAGATCTCCTCGAGCGCGCTCGCCTGTTCGCTGGTGCCGTGGGCCAGCGTCTGGCTGCCCGCACCCAACTGGCTGGCCGCCGCGGAGACCTGATCCGCCGACGCCGCAATCTGCGCCAGCGCTTCTTCCATGTCGTCGATCGCCGTGTTGAGGGCCACCCCCATGCGCGCGTGATCGCCCTGATAGTTCTGGCTCATCCGCACCGTGAGGTCCTTCTGCGCCATCCGCTCGAGCACCACGACCGCCTCGTTCAGCGGCGCCGTCATGCCGTCGAGAATGTCGTTGATCCCGGCCACGAGGTCGCGGTACGCGCCCGCGAACCGTTTCTGATCTCCGCGCCTCGCCAGGTCGCCGGCCACCGCAGCCTCAGCCAGCGTTCGCGCTTCGGCAGTGACTTCGCGGACCGAGTCCCGCAGCGTGATGAACGACTGCGCCAGCACGTCCTGCTCGGAACGACGGGTCACCTCCACGGCCAGATTCCCCGCCGCGATCTCGACTGCCGCGGCCGCGATCTCCCGCTCCGCCTGCGCCATGCGCCGGAACGACTCGGCCAGTCGCCCCACATCGCCCGCCGACTCGAACGTCACCTGAATATCCAGGTCGCCACGCGCCAGACGGTCCGCTGCGTCCCGCATCTGCGCGAGCGCATTCGTAATCGCCCGGCTCACGATGTAACCCAGCCCCATCGCGATCACGATTGCCGCCAGCACGATCGCCCAGGTCACCCGCCGCGCCTGCTCGAACTCCTGCCGCGCGGCGTCCACGTCCGCACCCGCCTGCTGGACCTGGTCCGCCATCAGCGACGCGAGGCCGTCTTTCAGTTGCTCAAGCACACTGTGCAACTCGCCTGCGTGGAAGGTCGCCAGCGCCGCCGTGTCATCGCCCTGGATCAACTCTTCCAGTTCGTCCAGCGTCCGATTCGCAGAGACCAGCCGCCCCTCGATCTCCTGTACCAGCGACTGCGTATTCGGCCCGTCAACTGCACCGGCGACCGCGGTCCACTGCTGCTTCGCCTCGAGCCGGACTGCCCGCACTTCGCGCAACGCCTCCGCCGCGGTTACCGCGCCGGCGATCCGCTGCTGCGTCGGGCCGTCCAGCCCCTCGCCATAACGCGTCGACAATTCACTCAACTGCTTCACCGGCACCAGCCGCTCCGCATGCAGCCGCTCGGCGTAGCCCTGGACTCGTGTCATGCCGCCGATCCCGACGTACCCAGCCCCCCAGCAGAGGAGGCTCACCACCAGGAACATGCCCAGCAGTGTTTGCGCCATGCTCAGGTCCTTCACCCACCTGATCATTCCTGACCCTTTCGTGAGGCAGTCTCGCGTGTGACGGGGAGAGGTTCGTCGCTTGCGATCTGTGTACCAGTCTTTCAGATACTATTTAAGTGTTTGTCGCTATTCAATATGCGTTGATTGTCGCGCGACCGGAGGTGCGAAACATGTTCAGGATCCGGGCATTCTGTACCCGGTCGCTGTCCAGAAATCAGACAGAATTAGGAGGGCGGGAGGGAGGTTCGGTTCTGGAAGGGAGTCAAGGCGGCGGGGAATTCCGGTCCTGGTTCGAGCCGTTCGATGGGAGCCAGAGGGTGAATGTGGAGCCGCGACCCGGTTCGCTTTCGACGGTGATGTCGCCTTGGAGGTGTCGCGCCAGCCGGCGACTGATCGTCAGGCCCACACCGGCGCCGTGCGGCGCCTGGGGATCGAGGCGCGTGAACTCGTGGAAGATCGCCTCCTGCTTTTCCGCCGGAATTCCGGGTCCGGTGTCGGTGACGCGGATCGCGATACAGCGGCTGTGGCGTAGTGGGCCTTCCCGTGGGCGGATGTCGGTTTCCACGGCGATCCCGCCAACGTGTGTATACTTCACGGCATTGGAGAGCAGGTTGCTCAGGATCTGGCGAACGCGCGCCGGGTCGGTGCGCGTGAGAAGCGTTGCGTGGCTGCGGATCGTCAACTCCAGCCCGGCGGCAGTCGCCTGTGCGCGGAAGTCTTCCACGGCCTCCCGAACCAGGTGCGTCAGGTCGGTGGGCTCAGAATCGAGTTCGATCCGACCTGCCTCGGCGCGTGCGAGCTCCAGCAGTTCGTGAATCAGGTGCAGCGACGTCTGAATGGAGCGCCGGATCCGCTGCATGCTCTCGCGCTGTTTTTGGGATAGCTCGCCGAGGATGCCCTCCTCCAGCAATTGCGCGTACCCATCTGCCGCGCCGAGGGGGTTCTTCACGTCGTGCGTAAAGCCGCGCATCATGCGGGTCCGGCTTTCCGTCAGCCGTTCCAGCTCCTCGCGCCCCTGCTCGGCCTCGGCGCGCGCCTCCCGCTCCCGCGCGAGGAGTCGCTCCCGCTCTTCATCATGTTGTTTGCGCTCGGAAATGTCAGTGAGGGTGCCGAACCAGCCGACAATCGCCCCGTCCTCATCGCGCTGGGGGATCGCCTGTCCCCAGAACCAGTGGTACTTCCCGTGGACATCGCGGAAGCGATACTCGATCGAGTACGGCTCGCCCGTTTCCAGCGAATGTTTCCAGCGCGCGATGGTCCGTTCCCGGTCATCGGGATGCATGAACTGGATCCAGCCCTCGCCTTCCGTCTCTTCGAAGGTCGTGCCGGTAAGGTCATACCACCGCCGACTGAAGTAGCGATGATAGCCGTTCGCGTCCGTGGTCCAGATGTACTGGGGGATCAGATCTGCGAGCAGGCGATAGCGCTGTTCGCTTTCCCTCAGCTTCTGCTCGGCATCCTTTCGGGCCGTGATGTCCTGAAAAAAGATCGAGAGCCCCTCGGATGAGGGATAGGCCCGGACATCCACCCAGATTCCAGGGGGAGCAGAGTATTGCTCGAACGCGACCGTCACACGCTCGGCCATCGCCCGCTGGAACTCGGATCGGGAAGTTGATTCCGCCGATCCGGGGAACGCTTCCCACAAAGTCCGTCCCAGAAGTGTCGCGCGAGATTGCCGGAGGAGTCGTTCCGCCTCGTGGTTCACATACGTGTAGCGCCATTCCCGATCCACAGCGACGAAGCCATCCGTGATGCTCTCCAGGATCGACTCGATCACCCTTCGTGCGCGGGCTTCCTCCGTGCGGGCAGCGGTCTCACGCGCGAGGCTTAGCGCGGTTTCCTCTGCGCGCCGCCGTTCTGTGGTATCCCGCTGGACGGACGTCCACTGCACGACGGCACCACTCTCGTCGAGTACGGGCGTAACGCTGAGCTCAACCCAGAACGGGGTGCCGTCTTTTCGGTAATTCAGGAGCTCCGCGCGCACGGGCTCCCGGCGGTCGAGCGCCGTGCCGATCCGTCGTACGGTTTCGGGGTCTGTATCCGGGCCCTGCAGCACGCGCGCGCTCCGCCCGATGATCTCCTCCCGCGCGTAGCCGGTCATGCGTGTGAAGGCCTCGTTGACGTAGATAATGCGCCGACCCACATCAATGCCGGGTTCCGGCTCCGTCACGACCACAGCATCGTTCGCGGTGGTCACCACCGACTCGAGCGTTCGGAGGCGGCTGCCGGCGCGAACCTGTTCAGTCACATCTTCGACCCGGTGGATGATGTAGATCAGATTGCCGGCAGTATCGAAGACAGGCGAGTTTACCGGGTCCCAGTACCGCTCCTCGAACTCTCCCTCAGGGGATCGGATGTCATACTTCTGCAGTGCCATCCGGTGCGGCTTCCCCGTCCGAAGCACCTCGTGCAGTGACGCCTGCAGGTTGCTGACCCCGGTCGCGCCCTGATCGTCTGGATTGTCCGGAAATACCTCGAACAGTGGCTGACCGATGACATCTTCGAGCTTCGTCATCGTCGCATGCAGACGTGCATCATTCGCAGCGAGCATGGTGAAGTATGGCGGGTCCGGCGCCAGGAGGAGGTATGCATCAGGCGCGGATTCGAATACCGCCCGGAAGTTCACATCAGGAGCAACCGCCGGCCGCACCGGGTAAGCGCGGCCGGGTTCTGCTGGAGGATCGGCAGCGGAGTTGAGATCAGAGCGTTCCGGATTCACGATCGATGCTTGCGCGGGTCCCTTGCCACCACGAGGGGTGATCGCGAGTCATGGAATGGCTCGCCTCCAGTCAACAAGCCTGCAAGGATGGTGCGCGAAACGTCTTTGCCTCGGGCAACGCTCGCTTGTCCGGGCACGGACCAGAAACGGGGCTACCCTGCGGTCGGCGGTGTAACCCGGTCCGCCGCACATGCGCGCAAACATGAGGGCGGACACTCATGCGAATGGCCGCCCTCCGATGGTGTGCCGGCTCTTCCGGCACGTCGCAGCTACACGCGATTCACGTTGCCGGAACTTCAGGCACGTAGATCTGGCCGCCAGTCTCCCGGAACTCCCGCGCCTTCTCCTGCATTCCGCGCTCCGCCTCCGCCCGAATATCCTGCGAGATGCGCATCGAACAGAACTTCGGCCCACACATCGAGCAGAAGTGCTGGGCCTCAAATCTCCCAAGGCCTCCCTGAGCACCAAACGCCTAAGCGACCCAATTGCACTAGGGTCGCGGCACCGCAGTGGCACCAATCCACCGTGAAGTGGCACCACTGCAATCTGTGAGCGGACTTGCAGCTGCCTTACCCGATGGAAAGGGGGGCGAATCGTGTACCGACTCGGCGCTGCTCCCAGAGCGGAATGTCTGCCGCCGCGCACCCTGGGCAACCCGCGGTGCGCTGGCGCAGGGAGGCGATCAGCGTGGGTACTCCGAACATGAAATCCGCCTGCACGCAGTTCGGAAGTCGACGCACCTCTGGATAGGCGAGCTTTTGAAGCTCACTCGCCAAGACGCTTGCCGACGCTGCCGAAAGAAAAGGGAGGGAGGCGCGCGCCGCCCCGGCGGCGACCTCCACCGTTCCAACGTCACCCAACTCCCCTGCCGCACACGGTCCTCGAAACTCGACGTGGGGGCGAGGGAGACGGCAATACGTGCAGTCTTCAACGCGAGGGAGATGGCGCCCGAACGCCATGCCCCATCCGCTGGTCGTGGTACCATGCAGGACCACAGGCGGAAGCTGAAACGGCACTTCCGCCCATGCGCCGTCTTCGTTCGTGAGGCTTACCCAAGCATCAAAGTCTCGTCCGGCCAAGGCCTCGCCATGATCGCGCCAGGTTCCGTCGACCGCAGCCGACGTCAACCCCAAGGCCTCGCAGTATCGCACAGCGACTTCTGTCTTTCGCCGTGCATGCAGCGCATCGTCGACGGTGAACAAGGGGGAGCGATTCAAGTTGGAAACTTCGACCGCGTCGCGATCCAAGACCGTCACCGACCCGACTCCTTGGCCGAGTCCAAGAACGTAGAGCAAGGCAGAACCGATCGCCCCGACCCCGGCGATTAGAAGCTCACCGAGATCGATGCTTCCAGGTACTGAGGGCGCGGACCGACAACGATGGCGTCCATCTTCCAACGCTTGACACCAAGTGCACCACTCCAGCTTTTCGATCCACCGTTCCTTCGGATGCTGGATCGCTCTCTTGAATAGGTCCGCGGCACCGATTGCACCCGCCAATGCGGCCGCAGCAGGGAGCGCCTCCTCTTCGTAGCCGAACGGATCGTCGTTAGCCCGGCGAACCCGAGCTGACCATGCCGCGGCATTAACGATGAGATCGTCTGCCTCGTGCGCTTGTACATGTGCCCACGCACCGACGTGTAGCCGCAACGGTTCGACAATAGGAGGAGGAGCGTGCTCGTCGACGCTGAAGGCACCGAACGGGTCGGCCTGCGTCATCTCCCGTTCGATCCGGGATGCGAGGCTGCCCTCTCCGAACCGGTCGAGGGGAGGCGCAAGCGGCACGTCCGGGACGACGACCGCGATGCGGCGCGCCCACCGAGCGGTCAGGTTTGCGGCGACCAGTGCCGCTCGCTGCGTAGTCTGGCTGTTCGCGGTCGCTGGATCGACATGGATCTCTACGTCCCGATGCACATACCTATGAAGGTGCTCCACCTCGAGCGTCGTGCGTTGGTCGCGTTCCGCGTAATAGTCGCCCGCATTTGGCCACCGTTTGGAGATGTCCGTCGCAGTCATGAATCGACCCTGATGGAGTGTCTCAAATCAGCGAAGCCAGGGATAACCTTGATGTGGCGATGCACGTCCGGAACGAGTTCGAACCGCCCACTGACATGCCGGTGCACGCCGCATTCTTCGAGATTAAATCCGTAGCGTCCGAACCAAGGGACAACTATGGAAAGCGCTCCTTCGAATCTGGCAAATGTTTCGGTGTCGTCCACGTCAGAATGAGACACGTGCGAGGTGGGGTGTGAATGTGCCTGGCCCAGGTAGACGAGAGGCGTGTCGATGGCGATGGCGATGGCTTCGGCATTGCTTTCTGCGGTCGTTCGGACGCGGCCATAGCTCGTGTCTGCATCCGGCACGATCAGGGTCGTGACGACAGCAATGCGGGACGTTTCGATGCCGAACCAATACACGACCCCCTCTGAGGGGACCTTCGTCGCGAACGAGTGCAGCAGTTCGGCGGTTTGATCAGCGAGCGAGTCGGTGATGTAGACAACTGGCAGGGGAGCGCTCATCCCAGCCTCCCGCGCGAGGCACCTATTTTTGAATCGAGATCGCTGAGCATCAGCGCAAACGAGTCGATCGCCACGCCCTTCGAGGTGGGGAGCCGCCAATCAAGCAAGCGCCAATCCGCATGCGGACCGCCGCTCGACTGGTACGCCTTGCGGTTGTAGCGCATGCAGATGCAGGGAGTCCCGTGGAAACCTGCCGGGTACAGGTCGCGCGTCCCACGACGGGAGCGGTCGTTGCTCAGAAATTCGATCGTGGGCGGGTGAAGCGGATATTCCCGGAAGTCGAACTCGGCCAGGAACGGCTCACGATCCGCGTTTAGGAAGGTGACGTATGCCGTCGGTCGGCCTGCTCGTAGTTCCGTCAAGTCCAGAACGAGGCCGGCGGCCGCGGCGTACTGCGCCGCGACCTCCAGCTCCGCCTCGAGCATCTGCAAGGTCACCTCGACCGGCACGCTCACGCGTTGCCTCCCTGAACAGACAGTACGAGCAGCGTGTTGTCTTCGATGCCGTAGCTGGCGAGTGTTCGCTGAGGCTCGAGCCTCTCCTTCGTGCCCAGCAGCAGGGTGTACTTGCTATCGTCCTCCACGAACTTGAAGACCTCGCGCGCGTCAGCTATCACCCGCTCGATCTTCGTGGAAATCGGGTACTCTGGACGGACCGTCGCGTCGGCTGGCTCGGTCATGCTCCACAGCCCCCTGGGGGTCTGTACGCGCACCGTCAGCCGCGGCGGGCCGCCGCTCCCCTTGTTGGAATCCTGCTCTTCGTTCTTCATACTTCCTCCGCATGTCTTGTCGTGGACGCTTCCGACGCGGAAGGTCCTACCGATCTATGCGGACACGGAGACAAAACTGTGCGGTCGGGTCGGGCAGCCTGAGGACGGGAGACGGCGGCGGGTCAGTTCGTGAGAGTCGCGAGGCAGGATTTCGCTGGTCGATCTGTAAACACCCAAGGGTCCACTACTCGCTGGGGACGCCCATCCACAGAGGACAGACCGTACGACAGTCGCACCGATCGCAGGCCCACTCGCTGGCCTTCGCGGCGAATAGCCCATCCCGCAGGGATCGGTGGACCTCGCTCGCTCGAAGTGCTTCCTCCTTAATCGCCTTTTCCTTGTTGCGGTGCCACTTGAGCGCGCGGATGTCTCCGTCTTCTCCAAAGAAGATATGCGGTTTCAACGAGACTCCGCGCTCGTATAACAGGACGAAAGGGAGCTTACGATAGTCCGCTGGGATATCTGACCAGTTGAGTTCGGCCTTGCCGTTCGGAGCACGCACGTCCGCGGTGAGCGCGATGATATCCCCGCGGCGGTCCCGAAACAGCCCGATGAGTTGAAGGTTTACGGAGGCCTCGCCCTCAGCATCAGTCGGCTCGCCGACGGCTTGCCCTGTCGGCGGCGGCTCCAGAGCTGAGGCGAGGCGAACGGTCCAATCCCGCGCGCGGTCACGATACAGCCCGATGTGCGGATGGTCCGCCCAATCGGCCTCGGGCCAACGTTCAGCGAAAATTGCTTCCGCTTCTTCGGCGGATACGGCTCGGCCCGTATCTGTTGCGAGTTGTACCAGATCCTTGAGCATGCGCCGCGTCCGTCGCATGAATTCCGGATACAAGGGTCGAAATCGACCCCGAAAGCGCAATCCGAGATGATCCTGTAGGTAGGTTCGCACGCTGCAGGTGTTCTTCCCCAGCGCGTAGAGGGAGGTCATGGGCGGCGGGGTCCCGCCCCAAATGGCGCCGATCGAATACTCGTCCTTCTCTCGGATGCGTGGTTCCCATCGTGCGGTGGGCACGTGTCCCGCCTTCTGCCATGCGGCTAGCAGCGGCGTAAACCGCCGTCTTCGTCCTTGAGGGCTCCCGGATGCGGATTCAGCCGCGCTGATTACGACGGCCTTCTGCGCCCTGGTAACGCCGACGAAGAGAAGCGAATCGCTCTGGCGCTCATCGATGCTCGCATCGGGCCGGAGACCGGGCGGCAACATCTCCTTTCGCCGGGGCATGTCCGGTAGCGTCTGACCCGCCACCAGAACGCATCCGAATTCCAGACCCTTCGAAGCATGGCACGTCATCACGCGGACCGCGCCTTCCCGGGCACGAGGACGCATACTTCCCGGCTGCGGGTGTGTCACAATTCGGCGAAGACGTTCAGCAAACCCCAATCTGGACGAGCGAGGCTGCTCCCCCCTGTGCGAAAGGCGGTATCCCGCCGCCAGAGCCAAGACGGAAACCACCTCCTCCACTTGTACGGCAGCTTCGGCGTCTGTATGAACGTGCGGGAGGTATTGCCTCAGGTACGTGCTCGCAAAGAAGAGAAACTCCGTGAGGGTGCCCCATGCATCGGCTGAAAACCGAATCTCTCGTAGCGCGTTGAGCGTGGCCGACGAAGAGCCGGCGATCTCCCGTACTGAGGGTTCCCCCTTCCATGCGCGCTCGGACCCATCAGCTTCGGGCGTCAACATCTGACGGATCGCCGCGTTCAGGTCTTCCTCGTTGTAAGAACGGCTGTGGAGCGCGTACACGAGTCTCGGTAGCGCAGCGTCGTGATCGACGGCGCTCAGAGTTCCTGCGAGGTCGCCGCCCGCACCCTCGGCGGTGACGATCCCAGTTGTAACCGCACGGATGCCGCGCCGCTTCAACTCGATGACTATGTTGCGGACGTCGATGTTCCTCCGCGCTAGGACCGCGATCTCGTGCGGCTCGATGCCTTGAGCCAGCCATTCCTGAACGCAGTCCGACACTCCATCTCGCTCCGCAGCGTCGCTAGGCGCTATCGCGGTGCGGACCGGCTCATCACCGACGTGATCTATTGAGCTGCCGGCCACCCACTGGTTGGATTGCAGCCCAGCGGCATCTGTCTCATCCAGAAGCGACGCCAGTTGGTTGGCTGAGTCGATGATGGGAACGGCGGAGCGAAAATTCTCGCTGAGAAAGCGGGTTTCCGCGGCGGGGAAGTCTTCGGAGAAGCGACGGACATTCTCAGGGTCCGCGCCACGGAACCGGTAGATCGCTTGGCGGGGATCTCCGACAACCCACGGGGGATTCTCCGCACCCGCAATCTCGCGAAGAAAGAGGGCGGTCGCGCGGGAGACGTCCTGGTATTCATCGACTAGGACGTGAGGGAATTGCTCTCTGACGAGCCGCCGCAGTTCCGGGTTTCCCGCGAGCAACTCAAACGGCTTCTGGATCAGGTCAGCGAAATCGACACATTGCCGCGTTCGTTTGATGTCTTCGTAGGCGACGTATATCCGGTACAGCGCTTCCGCGCGTGCCTTGTCGTCCAGTTGGTCGGGTGGTGGATTCCAACCTTCGACCTCGGCTGCGAACGCTGTCGGATCAACGAGCCGGTCCTTGAGGAATCCTATGGCGCGCGCAATCTCGGCCGCGCTTTCCGAGGGGTCCTTGATGTTGACGAGAGCATCGCACGCAACGTTGCCGAGCAGTTCTTCGACAAGTTCCTCCTGGGCTGTATCGTCGATGATGGTGTAGTCGACGTCCAGCTGCTCATGCTCGCCGAGCAAGTTTAGCAGAAAGACGCCAAAGCCATGGAAGGTGGAGGCCACAATTCGTGCAGCACGCTCTTCACCAAGAACCACGGCGAGGCGTGTTCGCAGTTCCTCGGCAGCTTCGTTGCTGAATGTAAGGATGAGGATGTTTTCAGGATCGACGCCGAGGTCTTCAACGAGATACGCCACTCGGCGCACGAGAGTCTTGGTCTTCCCGGTGCCTGGCCCTGCATCGACCAACACGGGAACACCGAGGAGTGTGGCGGCTCGCTCCTGTTCTTGCGTGGGCGGATGCGTATCCGTTGATGCAGCAGGCGGTGATCCACTGATGTGTTCGTAAAGCCCTTCAGCGAGCTGAATTCGGACCAGGGACCGGGTGGCCGCGAAGTGGTCTTGCAGGTCGACGGAGGCGATGTCGGGTGACCGTTTCCACAAGTCGAAGATGTCGCGCGCCGGACAAATGAGTTCTGCAGCGAAGGCGTTAGCGTCAGCTTCCTCCTGGGATCTCGGACTGTATCGCGAGAGGCCCGCTGAGCCGTTGCCGAGGAACACAGATCCCCGGAGCAGGTCCTCACGCGGGCTTGAGAGATGACGGTGGTGGAGCACCCAGTGACCGAACTCGTGGGCCAGCACTTCAAGCACCTCTCGCTCGTTCAGCGAACTATCGTAGTAGACGGTTCGCTCGTCGGGTGCGAGTTCGCCTCTGCTCCCTTGCAAGAAGTCCTTCGCGACAGCGACAACCGCGAAACCCTCTCGAGCAAACTCCTCACGCAGCGCAGCAAGGAGACCGCGGCTGTCGTCACCAAGTTCCCGACGCTTCTCACGAGCGATTGATCGAGCGCGATCGCGGGACTGAGTCTGCATCAGTCCGTCACGTTAGCGAGGCGCCGCCAGTAATTCTGTTGATCACCGGAAAGGGCCGAGCGCGATAACAGCTCCAAGAAGGTGGCCGGGGCCGCCGAGAATGGTCGGTCCCTCGACGCCGCACGTAACATCCCCTGCGTTTCCGAAAGCCTCGCATGCACCTCGGCCTCGTCGATGTCAAATCGCTCGCGTAGCCGAGCTGCCAACTCTCGCTTGACACTTCCCGGGACAACGCCTGGATAACGGCCTACGAGCGTGAGAAATTCGCCCGAAGCATGGGGCAGATCAGCCGCGATTTCTCCGACGTTCTTGCCTGTCGCGGTTCGAAGGAAAAGCACCCAATTGCGCGGGGGATCGACTTCCGCGTTTACGTCTTTGGGCGCGGCGTCGGGCGCAGGAGTACCTGTCACAGGTTCTCGCACTTCCGTCGTCGTGATTGGAGGTTCCTCTGAGGCGGCTGCAAGTGCAGCCGCCACTCCCACTTCTCGCAGCCACATTTCTATACGTCCCTCTGCCGCGGCCTCCTTCGCGCTACGCTGGCGAGAACCGAACACGAGGGCTTCGAAGAAGTCGTAGAGTTCGTCCCGGAGGTCTGGATGAGCGATGGAGAGCTTCTGCACCAAGGCCCTGTCCTTGCGCTCTCGCCAGGCGCTTTCGATCTCGCCGCAAAGATGTTCCAGCAGATTCAGATCGGGGTTCATGGTAGCCTCTCTCATGAGCTTCGAATCATTGATCGAAGGATCGGATGGAACCGCTCCGGCACCCTCTCTAAGTCGGTCGCGACGATGGCGGCGGCCAACTGAACCTTCGCTTCGCGGACGGCCCGGTTGATCTGGTCGCGGCTCTTTTCGGGAAATTGCTCTGTAAGTGGAGGCGGAGCGCCATTCTTACTCTTGCCAGACGTCTTGGGTCGGGTGGGGCCGAGCCATAGCGAGCGGGCGACGTCACGGACGAAGCCATCCTGCAAGGAGGCTATGACATCCTCGAGGAGGGACTCCAGCCAGCTATCGTCGCCACCTCCGATCGTACCGTGCCATGGAGGGGGCTCAGCGATCCCGTCGAAGATGTCGTGCCCGTCACCGGCAGGCGGGATAGCCCGCGGTCGGTCGAGACGCTCCCCGCGTCGGCCGTATCGTTCGCGCCACGCTTCACTAACTTGGCGCCAGCAGAAGGCCACCCATTCCTTCTCGGCATAAGCGCCGCGCTCCGTGTGAAGTATGGACAGGATCCGTGTCAGCGCGTCCTGGAAGAGATCTTCGTAGTCCTCGGCCTGCTGATGCGGTTGCTTGCGGACCTTCGCCTGCGCGGCGGCAGTCAGGCACTCCAGGTAGTCCCATCGCTCTCCGCGCCTACGCACTAACCGCTCGAGGGTGGATCTCGCCGCGGAAGACCCCGGGGGCAATTGTCGATAAGCGCGCACAAGCACTTGGGCGGGGAGTTCCTCGGACGGAGCCGTCCGGATGTACTCCAGGAATTCTGCCGAACCGAGCGGAGGCAACGACTCGAAAGCATGCTCCAGCGAAAAAACTGGAGCTGCCCCGACAGGCTCTCCTTCGGCGCGATTCACAAGTGCCTCATCCAAGGACACACCTTTCGGTGAAGGGCCTCTGCTCTATCAAGGGGTAATACGGCCACAGGACCGAAACTGTGCGCTTAGTGTGCGCTCCAGCAGTCGCGCCCGGGTCCGTAAGAAAATCAGGCTCTTCGCACCGATGGCTTCTTCCGTCCATTGCCGTTCCGCACCTCCTCGGGCCAGAACTCCGGCCGAAGCGTGTAGTTGTCGTCCAGCAGCTTCTTGTAGTCCTTGGGCTCCGGACCCCAGCCCTTCGGCCAGCGCGTGCCGCTACCGAATAAGGGTTTGAAACGCGGCGTCAGCACCGGCACTGCGTCCCAACCGCGCGCGTCGCCGAGCAGCGTCGGCGTGAGTCGCGGCGGGACTCCCGGCGCGCGTTCGTTGCGCAGCAGCTTCGCCAGGTGCTCGCCGACGGCGCGCGCGAGCAAGGGCGGCACCGCGTTGCCGATCTGCCGATACTGCGAGTTTCTCGGCCCATGGAATCGGAAGCGGTCGCGGAAGCTCTGGAGGCGGGCGCCTTCGCGAACAGAGAGGGCCCGGTTCTGGGTCGGATGGGTGAACGCACCCGCGGTGATATTCCCGAACAGGGACGTTATCGTGAAGCTCGGCTGATCGCGTCGCAGACGCGCGTACGTGGTCGAGTGGTCGGTCATCCGACATGCGAACAGCCTCTGCGGCAGGAGGCGGGGCGGGATGTCCTTCCAGTTGCCGCCCTCCGGAACGTACGAGGCACGATCCAGATTGATCTTCGCCGTCGCGCTGCAAAGGTGATTGAATACCTCCCCGGCCCCGTCGCGAACGTAGCGGAGGAAGTCGTTGGTCGGCTTCCCTCCCAGGACGACGGGGACATCGTCCTGGTGCTCGGCCGAGATTTCGGGAAGGTCCCCCGTCGCTTCTCCGACGGTGACGTATGGGCGCGTGAACAGCCCGTCTGACGCCGAACCGTGATGCGTGGGCGCGGGGAACGAGATGTCGATGTCTTCCAGAGTGCCGACCATGAAGAATCGGTAACGCAGCTGGGGGACCCCGTAGTCCGCCGCCAGCAGGACGTCTGCGGCGCAGCGATAGCCCAGCTCCTCGAAGAGTTCGAAGATCCCCTGCAGCAGACCAAAGTTGTGGCGATGCGCCAGGCCCGGGACGTTCTCGAAGAGAAACATCCGGGGCTTCACCTCGGACACGAGGCGCACGAACTCCAGCAACATCATGTTGCGCGGATCGTCAGGGTTGCGGAGGCCGCGCTGGCTCACGCCTTGGCAGTTGGGGCCTCCCGCCAGGAGGTCGATCGGGCGCCCGGCGATCTTGAGGATGTGTTCCCCGCTGAGCCCCCGAACGTCGCGGCGCTCCACCGTCGTGTTCGGGAAGTTGGCGGCGTGGGTGGCGCACGCGTGTTCGTCCCAATCCATCGCGTACGCCAAGTCGAACCCGGCGTCTTCGAGTCCGGCCGAAAGGCCTCCGCATCCCGCATAGATGTCGACCGCGACGGGCCGGACGTTCCCAGGCGACTGCCGCGATGCGGCGATCCGCACCGGCGCGGATACGCGGCGCTTTCCGTTCGTCCTGATCGCGTACTCGCACAGGTCCGACAGGCAGCAGCGGCCGCATTCGGGCTTCGGGTCGAGGCAGTGCTCGCGGCCGTGGGCGACGAGGTTGGTGTGAAGCGGGTACGCGGCGCCCTCGGGAAGCGCGGCGTCGAAGTTCGCGTGGACGGCGTTGGTGGACCGCGACGTCGGAACCAACCCCAGCCTCGCGCCCACGCGGTACGTATGGGTGTCGACCGGGATGAGGTCGCGGCCCAGCGAGTACAGCGCGACGCATCGGGCCGTCTTGAGGCCCACGCCGGGCAGCGATGTGAGGTAAGCGATGACCTCTTCGTCGTCCTTCTTCCTCAAGGGCGCTAGCGTTACGCGGCCGAAGTCCTCCCTCAAGCGCCGGGCGATGTCGACGAACGCCCTCGCCTTGATCGACCCCAGTCCGCCCGACCTGATGTGCCTTTCGACCTCTTCGGGGCGCGCGTCGGCCAACTTTTTCCACGGCCGGAAGCGCGCAGCGAAACCCCTGTAGGTGTCTTCGTACGTGCGGTGGGAGGTTTTCAGGCTCAGCAGGATAAAGAAGAGCTCGTCGAGCGGGTCCCGCTTGTTGTTCAAGTGGGGCGTCCCGTGTTCCGCGTGCAGCCGCGCGACGATGGACCAGACCCGTGCCTCGCCCTGGCGCTCGCTCGTGAGCCGGCGGAACAGCTTTTCGAGGGCCTCTGCGGATTTCCGGTGCGGCGTTCGGCGGCCGTTGGCCCACGCGTTTACCGTGCTGTAGGAGACGCCGAGGTGTTGGGCGATCTGCTCCTGGGTGAATCCGCGATAGCGGCCCAGCGCCTCTAGGATTCTCGTCGTGCGGTTCGCTGCGTCGCGCGCCATGGGCTCCGAGGGAGGTTATGCGAAATCTGAAAACGCTATAGCATACTGTCTCGGTGCTCGACGCGCCACCTTCACGGAACGCTGGCAGGAGCCGCGCGGCGCAGACATATTGCACGCCCGTTCTGACACTAACCGGCTCCAGCGAAGGCGGCGATGCCATTCGTTTCACTGGACGCGTTGCGGGCGGCCGTCCCGCTGCTGCGGCGCGACGCGATCTTCACGGATCTCCTCGCCATGCGGTATCTCGCCCCGGACGCGGGCGCGCTCGAGTACGTCATCGAATCTCCGACCGGGCGCGACAGCGAGGCGGCCCGCGCGTTCGAGGCGTTGGCAAGCGTTCTCCCCGGGGAAGGCGATCCGGAAGACGAGGGTTGGCGGCTCCACTCGTGTTACCGCCGGATGGAAGAGCCGGCCTACTACCTCTACTTCCCGTTCGCGGAAGGCGGCCAGCCGACGTCGCGCGAGGCCGCCTGGCGAAAGGGGGATTACAACCGGAGCGGCCTCCAGCGCCGCTTCAAGGCGGAGAGCCGATCGCCCGAGCTGCAGGGCGGCTGGGTCGAGTACGAAGAGGTTCCGGAGGAGCGCGGCCGTTGGAATTTTCGGGTCGACGAAGGGTGGGGCGCCGCCGCCATGGCGCCGCTGCTACTCGGCCAGCCGATCCATTTCTGGTCCTTCGCCGCGTGGGTCCTCCGGTACTGTCCGATTCCTGAAGGGGACGCCGCCGCTTGGGTCGAGCGCACCGTGCTCGAGCAGCTGAGGCTCCCCGACGAGTTCGTGGCGGACACGGAAGAAGAGGCCTTGGGGGCGGGCGCGTGGTTTTTTCGCGACGGACCGCCGCCGGAGGGCTGGTTCTCTGCCCGCGAACGGATCCGGCCCGCCGAGCTCATCGCGCTGCTCGTCGACCTTGAAACCGAACGCGGTTTCCGGCTCCCTGGCGAGCTCGGCCACGTGCGTCGGGAAGCCTTGGCCGGCGGCGAGGGGTTGCGCGAAACGCTGTCGCGCGCGGGGGACGGGCGGCGGTTGCTGCTCGAGCCCTCCGTCCTGTCTGCGCTGATCACCGCCGTCCGCCTCGGGAAGCACGTGATGCTGATGGGCCCTCCCGGGACCGGAAAGAGCACGTTGGCCCGGAACGTAGCGGCGGCTGCCGAAGCCGGCCTTTTCGAGGGTCTCGAACCTCCCGCCGGGTCGCTCTTCACGACCGCTACGGCCGGTTGGACGACGTTCGACATCATCGGCGGCTACGTGCCCGATCCCGATGGGGGCTTGGAGTTCAGGCCGGGGATCTTCCTCGATGCGTTCGGCAGCAACCGATGGGTCGTGGTCGACGAGATGAACCGGGCGGAGGTCGACAAGGCATTCGGCCAGCTGCTGACGGTCCTTTCCGACGTGGACGCCTCGGTCGAGCTTCCGTTCGTCGTCGAGGCGGGCGGGGACCGCGTCCGACCGCAGGTTCTTCCAACAAGGCGCTGGGCTGACGCCGATCCCGACAGACACCTGTATGCGGTGCCTCCGGATTGGCACCTAGTCGGTACCATGAACACGTTCGACAAGAACACGCTCTTCACGCTGTCGTACGCGTTCATGCGCCGTTTTGCCGTCATCTACGTGGACGCGCTCGATGCGGCGACGACCGCGGGAATCGCGGAAGCGGCGACGGGCTTGGCGGGCCGGCCGCTAGCCAAACTCCGGCGCCTGCTGGTCGCCGCCGAACAGGTCGGACGGCCGCTCGGCCCTTCAATCGCGATCGACGTGGCGAAGTTCGTCTCGCTTCAGATTGAGGACGGCTTGCCCGGGCACGCTGCGGCCGTACAGGAAATGGACGCGGAACCGGCAGGACTTGGCGCGGCCGCGGACGAGGCGGCTGACCTCGACGATCTCGATGCGGCGCCCGTGCTTGAGGATGTTCGAGAGGAGGCGGAAGTCGACCAACCCAACACGGATCCATTCCTCGAGGCGATCGTGGCTTTCGTGCTCCCGCAGCTGGAAGGGATGGAGCCGGAAGGTTTGGTTGAGTTCAGAGATCGGCTGCTCGACAGCGAGGTCGTGCCGGCAAATCTGGAAGTGGCGTTCTCTCGCCGCCTCGAGCAACTCCTCGGTCTGCCTGCTTAGCCGATGACGGGTTGGGCCGAGTTGGGCCCCTTGGGACCCGCGATCAGGGAACAGGCGAACGCGGAACTCTGGCGCTACTTGGCCGCCGGCGCGCGCGTGCGACGTGGCGCCCGTCTGGATGCATCCGCGAGCCTCGCCGGTCTCGCTCCCGAGGACTTTCAGCTGCTCGCCTCGGCGCACCTGCTGCTCTCGGACGAAGTGAGTGCGTTCCTCACAGATGTACCGAAGGTGTTTCGACGTCTGGCGAGATCGACGGAGGCGCCGCTCTCCGTGGGGTCAGACGTCCGCGGCCCGATCGATTGGGAGCGCACATGGGCGGCGCGCGCCGGCTGGGGCTGGAGCGTCCCTCTGTTCGCGGTCCGCGAGGCCCAGCCGCTGGTCGACGTCGCACCGAACCGGGTCCTGAAGGCGACGTTGCGAGTGGTGCGCGACTTGGCGTTTCGTGTTCTCGGTGCGCCCCGGGCGCGCGCGGCCGCGCGCGAAATCGCGGCGACAGAAGGTGCGAGATGGGTCGACCATGCGAGCGCCGTCGGTTCCCGGGCCGCAGAGCTGCTGAGGGCCAAGCCGATAGCCACCGTGGCCGCGTCGACGCGGGTTGGGGAGCGAGATTTACGGGCGGCGTACGACGAGCGATCGCGCCTGTACCGTTCGGCCGTCGCGGTGCAACGGATGCGACGTGCGCTCATCGATCGTCTGGATCCAGAGGCGCTGCATCGTCTCTGGGAACGTCGCCTCTTGGGCCCGGGTCAGGACGCGCGAATATACGAGTTGTGGGTGCTATCCCGGATCGCGGCGTTCCTCCGCGCGCGGGGAGCGGAGGTCGTCCCGAGGCCCCTGCTGGCAGAGGGTCGGCATGCCCCCGCCTATCGCTTTCGGACCGCGTACGGCGAGATAGCCGTGCACTTTCAGGGGCTGCCCGCCGCCCTGCGGTCCGCCTCAAACTACAAGGACATCTTCGCGGCCTACTCGCTTGGAGTGGCTTCCAGGCTCCCGGATATCGTCATCGAGGCGCGCCGCGCGGATGAAGTTCGGCGCCTGATCGTGGAAGTGAAGGCCAGCCGACGTGCGGGATACATCGCGGACGGCGTTTACAAGGTCCTCGGCTACATCGCGGATTTCGGTGACGAGGTCCGCCCCTTGGGCGACGGCCTCCCATCGGGATTGTTGGTCGCGCTCGACCAAGTCGACCTCCTGCCCGGGGCGGATCGCGCCGGCCACGCATGCCGGATCGCGACGTTCGCGACCTTGGATGCGGAGCTAGACGCGGTGCTCCGGCCCGTCGTCTGATGGTGTTGTCGGTCCCCGCCGTGCTCCTCCCGCTGTGGAACTACGAAAGCCCGCCGCAGACCTTGTTGGGCTCGATCCGACTGTCGGGCTCGGGGATCGAAGCTCTGCTAGCGGAGATCGCGAAGTCGGAAGCCGGAAGCGCGCCGACGGGTGGGGCCGACGGTGACGGCTTCGCTGAGTTGCAGGCTTTTCCGCTCAGCGAAATGGCGGACGGCGCGACGTGGGGGCCGGTGAGCAATGCCCAGAGGTGCATGTTGGTTGCGGGAGTACCCCACCCGGCTTTCGCGTCGCATCCGGTGCCGGTGAAAAACGTCCACGTATTCGTCGACGGACGACGTCGGAATCGCCGCTGAGATTTCCTACGGCGCCGAAACATCCCGCAGGTTCACAGGCGCGCTACCTGCCGCGTATTTGAAAGCGCTTGCCATGTTGTCTGCCCGGCCCGAAGAGCGTGTTGGTCACTTGAACGATCTCGTAGGCGTCGATCCCGAACTCGCGCTTGCCATGCTCGGCGAGGATCCGGCCGGGCGAGTCATCGGCCTTCGGACAGACTTCATCGATGCGTTGAGTTCCGATTCGATCGCCCGACTCCTCGCCAGCGACGACAGGGGAGTCCGGGAAAGCACGATCGCTTTGCTCGGGCGCAGGCGGCGACCACAGTAGGGCCAATTCGCACCGCGCCGCCTTAATCCCGCACGTCGGCCGTGCGCATTTCGCATTCGACTCGATCCAAAATCGCTTCCGCGAGGCGATGGTGCTCGATCGCTTCTCGGTAGGCGGCGAGGGCCATCTCCGGGTCGAGCTCGACATCCTCGAGCTTCGTGGCGAGTCGCTCCAGCGCGCGCAAATGGTCGCTGTACGAAAGGGCGGCGATGTCGCGGCTATCGGAGATCGTAGGCATCGGTAAGGCCTCCATCGAGTTCATGTGCCTGAGCTGACACGATCACGTCCACTGTGCCGTCGACTAGCAGGAGGCGGAGATTCGCACCCGGCCGAACGTCCGCGATGCCTCGAACCGCGCCGCCGTCGTCACGGACGGGGATTGCATAGCCCTTCGCCAAAATCGTATGCGGCGAGTTCGCGTGCAGGAGCCGCCTCCATTTCCCCAGCTCGGCCCGTTGTTCGCGGACCAGGCGCTTTACACGCCGTAGTAACGCATCTGGCCCAAACGTCCCGAGGCGCTTCCTTCGGTCACTGACAGACGAGAACGCGGCGTCCCTCGATGCGACCGACGTCCTTCGCACGCGCGCTCGCCGCTGTTCGACGAGCACCAGCAGGCGGGTCGCCAACGCCTCGGCGGAAGATAGCCTCTCGCGAGAGACACGCAGATTGCGGCTAAACGCGCGGTCTACGCGAGCGCCGACATCGCCCAGGCCAGCACGAGATCTCTCCAGCGTATCCCTGCAAGCCGATCTTACGCGTCGGCGTACAGCGCGCAGCCGCTCAAGCAGCGCGGACCTTTCGGGAACCACCTGCTCGGCGGCCGCGGACGGCGTCGGGGCGGTCAGGTCCGCCGCAAGATCCGATAGTGTCGAATCCGGCTCGTGCCCGACCGCGACCACGACCGGGAGACGCGACGAAGCGATTGCGCGCACGACGGCCGGGTCGTCGAACGCCGACAGATCGTCTGCCCCGCCGCCGCCCCGCGTCAGGAGGATCAGGTCCGCGTCGCTGGCACCGGCGGCTGACACGGCGCGCACGATCGAGGCGGGCGCGGCGATCCCTTGAACGGCGCAATCGAACGCGCGCAGCGCTACCCACGGCGCTCGTCGCTTCACGACGGCCGCCACGTCGCGGGCCGCGGCCCCATGCTCGGAAGTGACCAACGCGATCGCTGCGGGGAAGTCCGGGAGATGGCGCTTCGGCCGGGCAAACACTCCTTCGTCGGTCAGTTCGCGCCTCCATTTTTCGCGCGTCCGCGCGCGTTCACCGGCTTCATCCGTCGGCAGCAGCGACGTCTCGGCTTCGATGCGAAATCCCCCCGAAGCCTCGCGGATGCGTAGGTAGCCGCAGACGACCACCACCGTACCGGGAGCTGGAAGTTCGCCGGCGAACCCCGGACGGAGGTGCACGTCGATCCTTGCCGAGGCATTTCGGAGAACGGCGAACCCATGTCCTCCCCGACCCGACCGCGCTTCGAGCAACTCACCGACAAACCACAGCGGTTCGGCGAACCGTCTCCGTAACGTGAGCGCGACGCCTTGAACTGCGACGTCTACCGGGATGGCCGACTCTCTCTCCCGCCCCAGCTTCCACGGGCGCGCCGGCGGGGCGACCCTGCCGAGCTGGGAAGATCGGGCGAGTGTCGATGCTTCGCCTCGGTTCTGGTTATCCACGGGCGATCGCGGTCGCGAGTACCCAGAGCCGACGTGCCGCGGCGGCCAGCCGAACGGCGTTGGCCTTCCTGGCGGATGCGGTGCAGTCAGTCAGATGGGCGATGGCCTCCACCACGTCATCCACGGCGCTCTCCACCCTTGCGAGGCGTCTGTTCTGCTCCTTGGTCGCGAAGTTGAACGGAACGGGTCGCGGCGCTTCCAGGATCTCGATGTCGTTGATTTCGCGCATGTCACGCCTCCGGTTAAGGTGCCGGAAGCACGCATACGCGTCGTGACGTGGATTCACGGAATTCGGAAGGAGGGGGTTGCCGCGGACGATTCGTGCAACGGGCTGTTGCACGATTGGTCGGGCCATCGAAACTCGGGACTTACCTCCTCGCCATCGATGACGCGTGCTATGCGCGTCCTAGATCCTTCCCCTCCGAACGCGGCTGCGACGCGCGGATGTCTTATGGGTGGCGAGGGCTTGCGCGCATCGGGCGCGAGTCTGCGCTGACGCCTGCCGACCCACCGCTCGGTTGATCCACAGTCGGACCTGAGCCGCCGAGACGTGGGCGTTACGGTAATCCATCGGGAAGAGAAGGCCGGAATCGCGCGCCCGTGCCGCCCGCGCTAGCACAGGTTTGACCACTTCGAGTTCGGTCCGGGCGGCGGTCCGGTCACTCGCCCGAAGGGACCGTGTAGCTATGCCGCCAGCGCAGATCGCGCGCGCGATCCAGACATCGTCCCTGAGCTCCATCCTCATCACCACCCGCCGACGACGGCGCTTGAGGTATAGTCGCAGCTCCTCGACCGCCTCGTCGTCTAGCTTCCACGCTTCGGCTCCATCCTTCGCGATCCCGGTCGCAGGGTCGAACTCGCGGCCCGCATCCTCGGCGGAGCTTGCGCCCAAGTGCGGGAGCAGAGCTTGGACGCCGAGCTGTGTGATCGATTCGAGCCGGTGCGCGCCGCAGCATCGGAGGAGATGCAAGATCGCCCGGAATCGTCCTGCCGGGTCTACATCATCAGCAACGGCGAGTGCGGCGCGAAACGCGGCGTTGGCGTCGGAAGAGAAGGCGTTCATGGGTGCACCAGAGGTGAGAAATCGGGGTGGGTTTGTGCGACAAACTGTGTGACAGCGAAGGTGCGGAATTCTGCGGATTCTAGGCGGGGGACTGCGGGTTCCTGCTGGCGGACTCGGCTCTATCGCTCGGCTCTCAGGGGGAAGGGCGTCGAGCGAAGCCCATCGACGTCATAGTTGCGTCCACTCACGCCGACCGCCCGATCGGCTTGTGCCAGTTGACGTTCCGGACTTCCGGCTCGTCCGAATCGCCGCCCGTGCGACTATCGGTTGTGACAATCGGCGGCGCCGAGGCGTCCGCGGCCGGCGGCGCGTGGACGACCGTGTTGACTCCCGGGACCCGGCCGTCCGACGGAGCGTCCCTCCTCGGGTCGTATTCTGCGCAGAGGTAGAGCGCTCGAGGGTGGTACTGGAGGTAGCCCTGGTTCATCGCATCGTTGGCATCATTGAACCGCTTCCAACCGCCCACGAGGGCGACCAGCTTGTCGTCGAAAAACCCTGCGCGTTCCGACCGCCACTGCCTACGGAAGGGATGCCAGGCCCCCCACTTGAGCGTCGGCAGGTCCGCTCCGTTCTGGCGAGCCACCTTTTCGATACGTCGGAACCAGCGCCAGACCTGGGCATGGCGAGCCGGTCGCCGTGGATCCGACGGCGCCGGGAAAAGAAGCGCGCTTGGGTCTACCGTCGCCATTTCAGCGATGTACTTCTTCAACTGCTGGTGAAGGCGCTTAGACATCGGAACCACACGGCTGTACCCCTCCTTGTCGTGCGCCGGATCCCAGAAGATCGCGCCGAACGGCCACTCGCCCGCCCAGTCTTCCGGCCAGCCGAGTTCGAGCAGCTTCTGTCGAACCTGCCGCTGGGTCAGTAGCACGTCACCGACTCGGACGTTGATCAGTGCATCGAGGCGCTTCCCGGTGCCGCGGGCGAGCATGAGAAGCGTGGTGAGGTAGCCTCGTCGCACGCCGGGAAAGCGACGGCCGCCTCGACCTCGCGGATTCCTCTGGTAGACGACGCGGCCGTCCTCGAAGTGTCGCTGGTATCGCAGCTCGCCTCGGCTGATCGCCTCGACATGCGGAGCGTATTCCAGCATGATCTGGTACCGCTTCTCGGTCATGACCGGCTGACGCGGTTGTTCCGGGCCGGCGCTGAAAGGGATCTCCTTCAGCGGGTTCGCCGCGAGGAGCGTTCTGCCGCCGCCGCCGGCTACCGGATGGCGGCTGGCCCAATTGAAGATGATGGAAAGCAGCGCTATCTCTCCCCGAACCGTGCGAGGGCTGCACGGGCCGAGCGGAGTCGGCGGAGCGGGCAGGATGAGCCTATCGAACTGGTCCGGTAGCCACCGGGCGGGGATCTCGAACTCCCCTTCGAGTCGCCGCTTCTTCAAGCCGTCGATCAGCGATTCTCCGATTTCGCAAACGACTTGACCTCGCCCGAGCAGCGTTTCTGCCACGCGGATGACTCGGTCCATGTTGATCCAGTGGGGGTTCGGAACGCCGCCCTTAACGAACTGAGGCATCCGCTCGCGGCGATATGCGTCGAAGACCGTACCGAGGTCGACTTTCGATTGAGCGATTCGCGCCAAGTCCTCGCTCGTTCCCTGACCGACGAGCAGCGCGAGCTCGCCCGCAATCTCGGCGGCGTTGCGCTTGGCCTCGTCCAGGACGTCGGTCTGAAGCGACGGCCGTTGACGACCCTTTGTCGGATGTTGATACTCCGCGTAGTACAGCCAGCCTCGGCCGTCTTCGCGCTTCTTGATGTCGACCTTGGGCGCGCCCTTTCCAGCCCTGACGGTTGCGACGACCTTCGCGCCCTTCCTGGCCCGCTTCTTCTTCCGACGGCTCCCGTTCTTGTGCCCCTTCGCGGTGACTTCTCCATTCGTCATTGTCAGAAGCTCCTAGTTGATGTGGAACGCTACGAGCGCCGTACACGTCGTAGCTGAACCCACCCTGGATGTCCGTCGGGGCTCCCGCCCACCCCCTCAAGCGCGTCTCACGATTTTTCGCGCATCGAACTTCTTTCTTTCGCCCGCCGAGTGTGGGGTCCCCGCCTTCTGCAGACGGCGTCGTTTGGCGGCTGCGGTCCGTACCTTCCGCACGGGAAGGTCCGAACGTCGGATGCGGGGTCGCCCCTTCTCGCCCGAGTTCGGGATGGCGCCGTCACTCAGCAACGAGCGCAGGTGTTGGGGCGAGTAGCCGGTCTCAATCGCCGCCTCATCGACGGTCAGGCACTCGTTCCTGGCCGCTTCGATTGCCTCCATCAGCTCGCGTACGTGCGCGTCACAGATGCGCGCTGCTGAATCCAGAGCGTAGCGCTCGCGCAACAGCTTCCCTTCGTCTTTCCACTTCTCGAGCAGGTCCTCGATCGCGCGCATCCCGAGCTCCTTTTTGTGGACGCGTTACGTGGCAGCCGATGGAGACCCGCTCTTCGTGGTTCTCGGCGGGACCTCCGAACGATTCTGCATCGCCGAGGGGACAGGGATGTCCTCCTCTCGGATTCTCAAGACAGCTCCGGCTTTCGCCTCCAAATCGAGCAGCCGCAGGAGCGCCTCATCGATGGCGGACTGGAGCCAGCCGGCTCCTGCCCGAGGGGTGACTTCGTCGCCGCAGCTTGCGACAACCGTCGCCACATAACTCAGCACCGAATCCGGCAGCTCGATGTCGTAGCCGAACTCGGCGGCCGCTTCGATGGCGGGAGCGACCTCCCGGCGAAGGACGAGCGTCAACGCACGAACGCTGAGGCTTCCGAAAGAGACGACTACGGAGAACCGCGAAACGAACTCGGGCGAAAAGCCGTAGCTGACCAGCTCGGATGGACCTGGGTCAGGGCCGAGTCCATCGAAGGTCCCTAGCCCGATGATTAGCATGTCGTCGGTCGAAACGGAGATTGTCGGACCCCGTTCCCCGTCTTCTTGAAATCGGAAGGGGACGCCACCCCCGAGCAGTCCCAGAAGCGACTTCTGCTGACCTCGGCGATGCTCACGCGTTCGACCATCGGCATCGCGCGTGGCGAGCTTGTCGATTTCGTCCGCGACAAGGACGCCCCGAGCCATACGTCCGAGGTCCCGGTCGTAGGCCGAATACATTTCCGCGAGCACATCGGTCACGGAGACGCCCGCCCAGCCCACTTCGGAGGAAACGCTCGCATCCCAGACGAGCGCCGGGCATCCCATCGCGCGCGCGAGCGCGGTTCCCATCGTCGTCTTGCCAGTCCCTGAGGGACCGATGAGAAGCGCGCGTTGGCGGCCGCCGAGATGAAGGTGTCTGGCTCCGATTAGCGCCAGGCGAGAGACGACGCGGTCATGGCCGAGGACCGATTCCGAAATTCGGCGCTGCAATTCGTGGAACGCTTCGCGAAGCAGGCCTGGAGGTGCGGGAGTCCTCGCTTGTTCCGAGCGCGCAACCAAGGCGCCGCAGTTGCAGCGCGCGCCAATTTCCAAGCCGAGGACCGTACCCAGCGGCTCGCCGCAAAACGGGCAGCTCAAGCTGAGAGCGCCGATTCGCGCGCGACGCGCCTCGCTTCCACGGCTCAACCAGAACTCCTGACGCTGTGCCATCCGCAACTCCGGTTCGAGTTTGCAACGGCATACGGGGACGAGGCGGAAGTCACGAAAAGGAACTGGGGGGCGTCGGCCGGCGGCCTACGTCGCCGACACCGCGACCGACCTTTCGCCGCGAGCGCGCATGACGCTCGCTCGCCTAGATGGAATCGGTCTCGACCGCGTGCCTCGCGTGCGGAATTGGCATGGCAAGTAGGAGCCTTGACGCGGGAGGCGCCCGGGCCGCTGCATCTCAGCAACGGACCCGAAGTTCCCCTCCGAACAACACCTCCCATGCAGACTCAGGTCGATTCATCCGCCCGTCGCATCGCCTCTCTCGAACGTCAATTGCGAAAGGACCAGGAGGCCTTGGCGAACCTGCTCGTCGAACGTCGCATCGAGCGTGCGCACGTCGCGTCGCTCGAACTCCGCATCCAGGAACTCGAAATGAGCGAGGCGCGGCTGCGGGCGGCTGTTCGGCAGGCGAAGCAGACCGCGCGGAAGGAGCGCGCGGCCCGTGGCCCGCGCCCGCGACGCCCCCGCTGACTCGTAAGCTGACCCCTGTTTGTCGCGTCTCAGGCGGCCTGCGCGCCGGCGGCACGCCGAGTCCATTCTGCTACGCGCGCACGCGCGATATCGACCTGCTCTCCGTCCTGTTCGATTCCCAGAAATCGATAGCCTTCGATGGCGGCGGCACATCCGGTGGTCCCGCTTCCGACGAACGGGTCGAGGACTACACCACCAGCCGGGGTTACGAGGCGGCAAAGCCACTGGAGGAGTTCGATGGGCTTCACACATGGGTTGGTGTTGAGCACCGGCATGGAGCCGCGATTGCTCGGGTTATTGCCTCCCGGTGAGGTGGCATCGCGGCTCGGGTCGCGGGGCTTCGCCTCGAACCCCTCCAGGCCGAGCTCCTTCTCACGCCTACACGGCTTGGGGCAGTACGGAATCGTCGCGAAGTAGCGCGACTCTCTGCCTAGCGCGTTCGCGACGATGTCACTGATGACGGTGTTCGGCGGCCACGTCGCGGACCTGTCGTCTCGTGGGACGCGACACGCGTCGACGTTCAGCGCTCCAGTCCCCCATTCTGCGAAGCATTCGCGCAGCGAATCGACGTGAGGCTTACGAGCGACCACGATTGGCTCGTGGGATGTGCTCAGGCGGTTGCTGTAGCCTCCGGGCAGCTTCACGCAACCTGACGGATAGCCGCTGCCGTAGACCCAATGAATCGAGTCGCGCACTTCGAAACCCGCCAACCTCAGCGCGACGGTAAGAAGGTCGTACGTACGAGGGCCGCCAAACGCCAGCAGGTGTGCTCCTGGCTTGAGAACTCGCAGGGCCTCGCGCCACGTCGAGGGCCCCGGGACGAAGGAATCCCATGAGCGTCCCATGTAGCCGCGGCCTGGGCTGGAGTAATCGTCGCCGCGGAGCCATCGACTCACGACTTCCGTGCAGTCCGGCTCCCGATTCAAGCCGTACGGAGGGTCGGTCACCACCGCGTCGACGCTGTTGTCGGAGAGCAAAGACATCTGTTCGCGCGCATCGCCGTGAACGATTTTGGCTCCGGTGGCATGCCTGTGACATGTAATCGCCAGCGAGTCCGACTGTGCACTCTGTCGCGCCGGCGGGGCATTTCATCGACTTCTTCATTTCGCTCTCCACGGTGTAGTTCGCTGCATCGTTGCTACGCGAGCACCGTGGAGGAGTCGAGTTCTCGACGACCAGTCTTGCCGTCAGCTTCCCAGCACACTCACCGTGCGGACGCATTCGCGGCCGCTCGCCCGCAGAGCCGCGTGACGGCCACTCGTCAAACGCGTTTCGGGTCTCGAGCGTATCCGTAGTGAAGCTGCCCGATAGGGGCGGCGGTCGACGGAGAGGACGAGCATGGATGAGCTGAAGGTGGTCGCGACGACAGCGCTCGAACTGGACCCTGTTCTGCCGCCGGTGATGCTGACAGACGAACGAGTGGAAACCTCCATGCGCCTTGGCGCGACGAGGGCCGTGCTCCCGCTTGTCGTTCGACCCGCCGAATCGCACATCGAGAGGTTGCTCGTGGTCGTGGACCCATGGCGGTTCGCGGCTCTGCGGAAAGCCGGTGCAGAGTCCGTCCAGGTCCTGGTGCGGCCGCTGACCGATACGGAGGCTTTGCAGCTCGCTTATGCCGAGGAGGAGCGCGGACAGGTTCGTCGGACGTACATCGAGCGGGCGTGGCTCGTCGCCGCCCTCGTCGAAAGGGGAGGCGCGACCCAGTGCGAACTCGCCCGTGAGACCGGAGACAGCACCGGCATGTTCAGCCACCTGAAGACGGTAGGTCGGACCATCACGCCCGAACGTCTGGAGTCTGCCGGCATATCGTCGGCCGAGCTGAACGAGCTGGCATTCGGTGAGCTGGTGAGGATTGCATCTCTCGGTGAAGAGGACATCGCGCCGGCGTTGCACGCGGCCGTCTCTTCCGCGCACTCCGACGACCGTCGCACAGCCGCTTTCGAGTTCTCCCCTTTCAGGAGAGGTACCGGCTGGAAGGCGGCCGCGCGTGGAGAGGTGGACGGATGGAGCCATGAAGAGCTTGCCCATGCCGCCGCGAGCTTGGGTCCGGTGGTCGACAAAGTGAGGGCGATGATAGGGCAACCGTCACCTGATGCGTCGAAGCTGCGGTCCGACTACGAGGCCAAGCTGCTCGAACTGAGGGCTGCTACCGCGACCGAAGCCCGCGAGATGGCGCGCAGGCTTTCTGAGGCGGCGAGCGCGCAGCTGCGCCTCTCGGAACTCAACCTGGAACTCTTGCGCGAAGTCAGCCGAGCACGGCAGACGACCTATCGCAGGCCGCGAACGATTTCGTCCGTCGTCAGCGGAGCCCTGACGAGCATTCGGCGCCGCTTCGGCAGGCCAGCGGACAGCAACCCTTCAATCGCTGAAAACGCGGCTTCAGAGATTGAAGCGACGCTGTCTTACGCTTCGCCGAATGGAGGGATGAAGGCGTCTGCTCGAAAGGAAGAACCTTCGAGGCGCCAGGGCATGGATTCTTTCAGCCGTAGCGGCAGGTCGTACGTTCGCAGCTCGCCCTTGTAGCGCTGTCCTGCGCTCGGTACCGGTATCCGCAGCTCGCTCCCATGCATCGCGGCGCCGCCAAGGTTCAGGCGAACTGTCATAGCGCGCCACTCGCCGAACACCGCGGCCGCTCCTCCGATGACGCGAGACTTCGACGTGACGACCGCGGATACGCAGTCAAACGGCGGGGGAGCCCAATCGTCCACCACATCGCGGTAGCTCGGCCCGAAGGCGAGCCAGTAGCGGAACCGACTCGTCCGAGGTTCGCGCGCCGCAAGTCCGCCACGATGCAGCTCCTCCAGCCAGGCGTCGCGAGGTGCTGACACCCTGCCCGTGAGGCCCAGCGGGCCCGAATCACCGAGCACGACGGCGGCCACCGATGATGCACGTTGCAGGAGCTGCCAGATTTGCTGGCCGTACTGGGCGAAGCCCTGTTCCTCTACGGAGCGGTAACCCCAACGCCCGCCCTCCGGCGCCATTCCGGCCAGTTCCCGATACCTCCCCGCGCGCGCTCTCCGCCAGTCATCAATTCCGGTTTCGGTGGGGTCAGGCCAGTTCCCGCGGAGCACATCCAGCGCGGCCTCCAAGAGCATGACGCGCGGGTCCCTGGCACGTTGCGAAAGGTTGGACAGGTCCGCTCGAGGGCGTTTCACCCAGCGCGAAGCCGTCGGCCGAGAGATGCCGACCACATGCGCGGCCTCGGTGACGGCCGGATGAAGGCCGATACTCGAGTATCCCGCGAGAACCAAGTCCCAGAACCGCTGATATCGCCCCGTAGCACCGCTCCTTCCTCCTCCTGGAATCGGCCCGCTTCTTCGTGGGCTGCCCGGGCTCGGCCGTACCGACGTGACTCCGCAGCGAACACATCGCCAGCGCTGCACCGAGCTTCCATCCGCCCTCTTGTGATGCCCGTGTTTTCGCCAGTCATGACCCGCTGAGACTGAGCAGGTTCTCTGGCTTGTCGTCATGCTCCACGCCCATGGACCAACAGGAACATGAAATATAGGGCTTCCCCGCACGGAGTGGAAGGCGGCCGTCCCGTAGCCTCGCCGTAGTCACGCACCACAACCGACGGGATACGCGATGACCATTCAGGACTTCAGCTCTGCATTGCGGTGGATGCGCGCCGGGGACGAGGTGACGGTCACCCTCAGGTCGGCAGACCTCCAGAGGGCGCTCGAGATGGCATCGGGCGGTCCGGAGGTCATGTCGACGGCGCAGGCGGCGGACGTGTTCGGCTGGAGCTCGCGCCGCTGGAGAGAGTGGGCCAAGGCAGGTCGCATCGAAGGCGCCTGGCAGGACGAACGTGGCGACTGGCGTCTGCCCCGAGAGGCCTGCCGCGCCTTGGTCGGCGAGCTGAAAGAGTCCGGTCGCCGCGCTCCCGCACCCCTTCCCGGAATTCTCGACAGCGGCCGCAACCCGGTAAAGCAGTCCCGAAAGCGGTACGCGACCACCGACGGAAGGAGCATCCGACGTGGCCCGAGGTAAGCGAAAGTTGCGTGAGGACTCCAGCCCGACCCGCAAGAAGAAGCGGCAGCGCGCGCATGCACCGGAGACGCTCGGCTCACGCGTCTTCAGGAAGGGCACATGGTATCACGCGGACCTGCGGTGGCGCGGCGGAGGGCGGCCGGTGCTTCGCGACCCGGACGCTCCGGGCTGGCCGAACGACGGCGCAAAGACGGATGACCTGCAGACGGCGGTCGAATGGGCGGCCGAGTACGACAGGCGATGGAAGTTGGAGCGCATCAAGGACGCGGAACGACGCACCGGCGAATATCGGTCGCTGAGCCGCGCGGTGGACGCATTCATCCTCCACCGCGAAGCGCAGACCGCAGAATCCACTGTGGCGGGGAGCAGAACGGCGACTACGCACCTCCTGGAGTACTTGGACGGCGACGTCGACCCGGCCACGGTGACGACGAAGGAGCTGCTCAACTGGTGCGACAAGTTCCTCGCGGCGGGCTATAAACGAAACACGGTGCGCGGCATGCTGTTCCACATCAGGGCGCTCTTCATGTACCTCGAAATCGAGCCGAATCCCGCAGTCGCCGTGAAGCTGCCTGAACCCGTCAAGCGGGACGTCGAAACGTGGGACGAAGCGCAGCTTGCGAAGATTCGGGAGGCTGCCGACGCGCTGGATGCGGAACTCGACGATGGCAGGCGGCTGCATCGACGCCTGGTCGAATTCCTCTTGTGTACGGGTGCACGCCTACAGGAAGCGGCGGCGGCCAGATGGGAGGAATTCGACAAAGATTCCGGAACCATCCGAATCAAGGAACAACTCGCCAGAACGACGAACCAGACCAAGCCGACGAAGGGTAAGGAATCTCGTTTTGTCGCCGTACACGCGGAGTGGTGGCCGTGGCACGACCCGAACGGAAAGGGGCTCATCTTCACGACCGAAGATGGTTCTGCGATTCGGTATCGCCCCTTGTACGACGTCGTGCGGAACATCCTCGAGCGGGCCGAGCTGAAGAAGCCCGGCGAGGCGGCGCACCAGTTTCGGCATACCTATTCGTCCATGTTCCTGGAGCGCGGCGGAAGCATCTACCACCTCTCGAAGAGCCTCGGTCACAAGCGCGTCAGCACGACCGAGAAATATTACGACCACCTGAATGGCGACCAAGTCGCGAAAGCGGCGGTGGAGCAGATGTACGGCGGCGGGAAGAAGACCATCAGGCGAGGTCCGAGGAAGACTACGTAGAACTCGGCCGCTAACCGTACCGCTCGAGCAGCTCTTGCAAGCGCTCCGGAGTGAACAACCACGACTTCGGAATCTCGTCGGTCGTGCCCGCGCCGCGAGCGCGGTTCGTCCACACTTTTCGCTCGAAGAGCTTGGTGTAACCTGTACCGCCGGCAGTCGCCCTCAGCCGCTCAGCTACTTCGGTCGGATGCGCGAGGTACAGACGCGGCATCTCGGCAAACTCGGCGCCGCGGAACTGGACGAAGCAGAAGACCGTCTTGGCTTGGTGCCTGGCCAACCACAGGTCGATGGCGCCGTGGTAATCGCCCGCTTGGAGGTGCGACTGCGTCAGCCCCCAGGAGCCCGTCACGCTACCTTTGACGCTGACCTTCAACATGCGGTCCCCAGACGCGACGATGAGGTCATACTCCGGCTGGTCGGCGCCGTACTGGACGGACACGTCGACGCCGCAACGCGCGAACTGTGCGGCGGCAATGGCTTCTGCCGCGACTCCAACGTGCCAGCTGGTGAACGCCGGGTCCGGGCGCTTTCTGCTCACCATCTCGTCCTCACGTCGCGGTCCAGCCGTGTCGCTCGCTGACGCGCTCGGTCCAATTCACGATTGCCCATGACATCGGCTCGAGCTGCTCTTCGGAAAGCCAAGCGCCCGGGTTGACGAGTTCGACGATTTCGCCGGATTGGCCGGCGACTCCCGTGACCAGGAGAAGGCGATAGTCGCTCCGGCTCTTCGCCGCGCGAAGTTCGTTTCGCGAAAGGATGAACGCGGTCACGCCCGCTCCGAAACCTTTGACCTCGAGAGGCCACCAGCCGCCATCATCCACGACCTCGAGATCCCAACCCTTGTTCTCCTCCTGAACGTCGCGGACGCCGGTGCAGTCGTAGTTCTCCAAAGCAAACTTCATCGCAACTTCGATGGCTCGTCTCTCTACCGCGCGCCGCATCTCGCCGGAAACCGACGCGTAGCCGGACGAGCCAGTACCCCCCCGTGCTCCTGTAGGCCGGACACCAGAATCCTTGGTTCGACGTGGAGCTTCTGTATCGCCGAAACTGACCGTCTCCAGTGGCGGCAGTTCGTCTGCCGGGCCGCTCTGATTTCCGACCGGCGGACTATACGCCGTCCGAATCTGAGGTGGAAAAGGCGCCGCACCCGCCTTCGGATCTCGTGGTTCTTGTGCGGTGGTGGGCGAGTCCACGGGCTCCTTGTCCCGCTTCCGCGGCGGCTGTTCTTCGGCGGGCGCGGGCGGGGCTTCTTCTTCCTCTCGCCGGTATCGCGTTATCGCCGCACGTGCCTCGTCGAGCGCGCTCGCGCCGATATCGAAGGCGAGAAGCACGTTCGGGCCTGCAACCAAGTAGAGCAGTATCGCTTCACGATGCGATTCCGCCCCACCGTATTCCGCCAGCAAACGGGCCACCTCGGCTCGACCGTCGTCCGTGACCGGGTCGGCGACGAAGAGTCGCGCTCGACTCGCTTCAGCCTCCAGATGGGCCTGGCGGACTTCCGTTTCGGTGACGCCCTTGATGGCGAACGTCGTCTCGATGACATCGCACCGGAGCACTTCGAGGCGCCCCAGTCGCGCGGCGAGTGCTTTGAGGTCCCCGCCCTTAGCTGCGAGCAACGCGAGCAGGTTGACCTTGTCGTCGAACTCGAGCCCCAGCAGAGTCGCCGGGCTCGCGTTCTCCGTGGACGTCGCGATGCGGACTGACTCAGAGGCGGCCGGAAGCGAAAAAGCGCGCGCCAGTTCGGTCCACGCTCCAAAGGGGAGCATGTCGAGTGGAAGTGATGACGGTAGACGGACGTCTTGAACGGCGGGCCTATACGACCACCGGGGCTCGCCCGCGTGCTGTGCAGGGAGGGTCTGCAACACTCTCTTCGGCGCCCAGCCTTTGGAGCGGTGCAGGGCCGCCTCGAGCTTCTTCAGTAGGTGTGTTGCTCCCTCTACCACATCAGATGGAGCTACGCTCAGGTCGGGGTAGGCTTGTCGCAGGGTTGCCAGCGCATCCGCCAGCTGGGCGGGTTCCGGCCTGGTCGCCGTAGGCAATTCGAACTTCGCCGCCGCGCGACCGACTTGAGCCTGAGGAAGAACCGCCTGCAGCGCCTTCCCGTTCACGTCGACCCAAGCCTCGCCTGGCTTCATGAGCACTTGGCCGGTCGGGCCTCCCGCAACGGGCACCCAAGCGCTGGATTCGAGCAACCATCGCTGGAAGCCGATCGCGGGTTGCTTTACGAATTTTCGGTGTTGAGAGTGTGTACACCAGACTTTCGCGGGACTGCCATACGGTGCATCTGCCCGGGAGAGAATCGACACGAGCGCCCGCGCCTCATTGACGTCGATATCGGGAAGAAGCTCTTCGAGTCTGTCCAAGGCGGCCGTTTCGAAATCGCGCGTGGTTTGCGGATGGTCGTCGGGGCACCGTTCTGCGTTTTTGACGTCCTCATGTTGACGCCAACCCGCCGGGGCCTGCCAAAGCGAACCGTCCCACGCGACCGTCCGCGGTTCCGAAGCGACGCCTAGCGTCGTGTAGAACTCCGTCAACAAGCGCCGCTTGCGCGCGCCTTGCGGCGGTTCTGTTGCCAGAAACTCTCTTTCGGAAAACCGTCGATACAGGTTTTCTAAATCGCTGTGACCGTTCCACTCGCGTGAGAAGTATGTCTCCGCGGCGGGCCGCCAATCTGAACCCGAGCCCCGGCGCCAGGCCCGTACCGGAACGGGCACGAGGCCCCGATCATCGTGTGCTCGGACGGCAGCCTTTCGACGACGAAACACCGACAGGACGAAATCGTGAGCGGCGCGCGATTCGTCCGCGTTCCTACCGTACCGTCCGTCTCCGATGGCAGTCAGGACGATGTCCAGAGATCGTTCGAGATCCAACGTGGCGACGCCTAATTCTTCGCGCAGGAAGGCGGCGGCTTTCGCGCTTCGCGGCGGCCGGTAGGTGGCCCGTTCGAGGCCGGGCGGCAACGTCGGCACATCCGCAACCGGCTCGCACAGTTCCGCGGCCACGTGCCACCGCCCGTCTACGCCCTTGAGCAGCCGCGCCGCCGACAGCGCCCCCCGCTCCGTCCAACGCGGCACGGCCCGCCACCACGCTGCGGTCGCCAGCACCGCGCGCTCGTAAGTCGGCGCAGCGCCCGCGTCCAAGCGACGAGCGATTTCCGAAGCCGACACGACCGAGGCGCCGAGGCGCTTCATGTAGTGTCCGGCCGCGCGTTCGTAATCGGGATGGACCAATCGCGGTACCTTGCTGAGCATCGCCGCGAGGTCGTCCCCCTCGTTGCTGGGCAGCTCGCAGCCGAGAATGCGTGCGGTGCTGGGGACGAGTGTTTCGCCCGCAACCGACCGAAGGATCGGGCGTTCCGACAAAGCCTCATCCAGGAGCTCAGCGATTGAGTGGCCGAATCCCTGAGGTTCCTCGGAGGGCGCGAGACACGCCAGGAGTGCCGGCATCACTTGCGGCGATTCGCGGGCGATCGTCTCTGCAAGCGAACCGATCGTTTCGGCGACGCCTTCGGCAACGCGCTGGGAGACCTTGCCTCCGGCCCCCTCCTTCTGGATGTGGCGCCGATTGGATTCGAGAAAGAAATCGCCGTGCACGAGGATCCCTCGGCCGATGCTCTCGTCCGTCGGGAAGTACGCATGCACTGGCGGGTCTTCGGAGTCGGCGTTCGGCCGCCCGCGCTTCCACGGGATGCCGACGAGGACTTGGAGATCCTTGACGTCCGACCAGACCGGGTCCTCGAGGGCACGAACGGTCGCAGTATCGACCGGAACGCGCCGATCGACGACCAACCAGGTCGTAGACCCCGACTCCTCAGATTCCGAGGACACCGTCTGCAGTTGACCGCCGAACAACTTGCGACCTCGGCGCTTCACCCATCGACCTTCCGAACCGAGATCCAAGACATCTAGGGCCGGCATGGTGAGCAACGTCGTCGGGCCCAAGGCCTCCCCGACGGAGCTGGCGACTTCTGACGGCTCGACGGACTGGATGAAGGGCAGACGCACGACGGTTACTGCACCGTCGGTCAACAGCTCTTCGATCTCCTCCGCATCGTCGCTCCAATCGCTCGGAGCTGCGGGAAAGGGAAAGTATCGAGCAGGCGCGCGAGATACTTCCACGTCGAGCACGTTTTCGAGTTCCTGGACGGCCAAACGCGGGTCGAGACGAAACGCGACACCATCGGAGATGATTTGCGGAGCGTCAGAAATCTCGAACGCCGAGGTGAAGCCGATTCCCTTGTAGCCGATCGTGTGGTGCTTCGCGTCGCCCGGCTTCTTGGAAGACCCGCCGAGGCGAATGAGGGAGCGAATCCTTCGCGCGCTGAACGGAACGCCCTGATTTGCTACGAGAAGCGCCGTCGAGGTTACACGGAACCACGCCTTGCCCCTGATGCGAGCATCCGCGCAAGCATCGTGGGCGTTCTGCAATAGCTCGATCGGATAGCGGCCGGTGTGGTCGGTCCTAACCCTACGTTCGCTCTCGGCCAAGTCCTCCAGGTTATCGACCCACTTTCTCCGATCCTCGATGCTGCCCGTTGCGATGTGCCGAGCGAGCTTCCACTGCGCGGCCAACTCTTCGCGCGACTCCCGGTCACCAAGCCATTCGCGCTCGGTGGTCACGTCGTCTAGGAGTCGATGCAGCGCTTCCAGTCGTTCCGAGGGTGGCCTCATAGCACCGTGAACCTGATGATCGGAATGAGCTGAAGGGTTGGATCGCCGCGGACCGGAACGGTCGGGAGCACGTTAATCCGCCACGGGGCTGGCGGCAGCATCCTGAGCGGTCGTCCGGCTCGGACATCTGAGCGCAGCACGCGTGTGGTGCCACTTCGAAGTGGCACCACATGCTGCGTCTTCACTTAGGAAAACTCAACTCTTGGGGATGTAGATCTCGCCGCCCGACTCCCGGAACTCCTTGGCTTTCTGGGACATACCGACTCGGGCTGCATCCCGGATATCCTGCGAGATGCGCATCGAGCAGTAGCGAGGTCCGCACATCGAGCAGAAGTGCGCGAGTTTCGCTCCTTCTGCCGGCAGGGCTTCATCGTGATACGCGAGCGCCGTCACCGGATCGAGTGACAGGTTGAACTGATCGCGCCACCGGAACTCGAAGCGCGCTTTCGATAGCGCATCGTCCCACTTCTGCGCGTGGGGATGCCCCTTCGCCAGATCGGCAGCGTGCGCGGCAATCTTGTATGCGATGACACCCGCCTTCACATCATCGCGATTCGGCAGGCCGAGGTGCTCCTTCGGCGTGACGTAGCAGAGTAGCGCAGTGCCGTACCAGCCGATGGTCGCCGCGCCGATGGCGCTCGTGATGTGGTCGTAGCCGGGCGCGATGTCGGTGGTCAGCGGACCGAGCGTGTAGAACGGCGCCTCGTCGCACCAGTCGAGCTGCTTGTCCATGTTCTCGCGAATCATGTGCAGCGGGATGTGGCCGGGGCCTTCGTTCATCACCTGCACATCGTACTCCCACGCGATACGCGTGAGTTCGCCCTGCGTCTTCAGTTCGGCGAACTGCGCCTCGTCGTTCGCATCCGCGATGGAACCGGGGCGCAGTCCATCGCCGAGCGAGAACGACACATCGTACGCCGCCATGATCTCGCAGATCTCGCGGAACCGTGTGTAGAGGAAGTTTTCCTTGTGATGGGCGAGGCACCACTTGGCGATGATCGAGCCGCCGCGTGACACGATGCCGGTGACACGATCGGCGGTGAGCGGGATGTACGGCAGCAGCACACCAGCGTGCACGGTGAAGTAGTCGACGCCCTGTTCCGCCTGTTCAATCAGCGTATCGCGATAGACCTCCCAGGTCAGATCTTCTGCAATCCCGCCGACCTTCTCGAGCGCCTGGTAGATCGGAACCGTGCCGATCGGCACCGGCGAGTTCCGAACGATCCACTGCCGGGTCTCGTGGATGTTTTTGCCGGTCGAGAGGTCCATCACCGTGTCCGCGCCCCATAGCGTTGCCCAGCGCAGCTTCTCGACTTCATCCTCGATCGACGACAGCACGACCGAGTTCCCGATGTTCGCGTTGATCTTCACCTTGAAGTTGCGCCCGATGATCATCGGCTCGAGTTCGAGGTGATTGATGTTGGCGGGAAGAATCGCACGCCCGCGCGCAATCTCGCTGCGCACAAATTCCGCAGGCATGCCTTCGCGCAGTGCGACGAATTCCATCTCGGGCGTGATCTCGCCGCGTCGCGCGTAATGCATCTGCGTTACACGATGCCCGGGCTTCGCACGCAGCGGTGTGTTCCGCAGCGCATCAGGGATCAGAGGCGACGGGGACGGCGACGGCGACAACGAAGTAGGTCTCGCATCCGCGTGACTAACAGGAATCGAACCTGCCGAGGCAGCCACCCCGCCCCCGCCCCCGACCCCCGCATTTTCGACATCGCCGCGTCCCGTGACCCAATCCGACCGCAGACGCGGAAGACCAAGCCGAGGATCCCCACCGAGCGGCCCGCTCGTATCGTAGACGCGCAAAGGCGTCTCGTCGCCGCTCAGCACGATCTCGCGCATCGGCACGCGCACGCCGTCTTTGCCTTCGAAGTAGACTTTGCGGGAATTGGGAAACGCTTCGCCGTAATCGGCGGGGGAGTTCTGCGCGGGTGTAATCATGACGCCTCCATAAAAGCAAACGCCGCCCTGTGGAGGCGGCGCTGGCGCTCGCGCAGCGTTGCGGAGTGCGTCACGTCGGCCGCGCTCCCTACGCCGGTCTGAACCGGATCAGGTTCCAAGGGACTGTCTCAACCTCGCACTCGCGAAGTACCCCTGGCGGCAGGCTGCATTCTAACCCGCAAATCCATTGCGCGCTACCAATACAGTCTTGCGACGTGCTTCGGCTGAAGAACCTGGTTATATGGGCAAGGCGAATCGCCCGTTCGCGGCGTGCTCCGGACATGCCTGCGCGATTCACTGGAAGCCCTATCGCCTCGGGAGCGGTGAACCGTCCACGCGGCGGTGCGTTCCGACATGATCGGACGATCGACAAGTCCCAAGCGGATGGATCGTCCACTCAACCGGGCGGGTGTCGGCGCGCGCGGACAATTCGCCCGTCTGCAACTGGTCGATCGTCCGAACGAACTCTGGAGAGGCGGTGACTGGTCGATTCGCGGCAAGGAGCGACTCACGGCACAGCGAATGCGGCACGGAGCGAAGCGCCACACGGGGCGAGTCCCAAACGCGGGCGTATCCGGCGATAATTCCCGGTCGGGGCGGCGGTCAGCCATCGAGTCCCGGCGCGGCGCGGGCGTGTCCGGTCCCGCAATCGGCAGCGGCACCAACGATCGCAGCGATGGACTCAGGGAGTGCAGAACCGGCATGCACCCGAGTGTCCGCCCCGACCGGCTACTCGACGGCGGGAACTTCGACGCGTGGTACTTCTACTCCAAGGATCCGTTCGACGACGGCACCGCCGAGGTAGGTGAACAGCGCGCCCGCAAGCGAAATCAGGAACGGGTAACTCGCGCCGGCAAAGGTTGCGAGCACGTAGGCGCCGGTGGCCACGATCAGGGTCGCGAGCGCGGTCGCGGGCCCGCCGAGCCTGCTCCATAACGCGAAGCACACCAGCACGAGGCTGCCCGCGCTACCAAATGCGGAGGCCTGCTCCACCAGCGCAAACACGCCTTCGGCACGGATCGCGAGCACGTACGCAATGATGCCGAACACGAGCACCGCAACGCGTGCGATTCTGACCCGCAGCGCTTCATCCTGCACACCGAACACCGGCACGAGCACGTTATGCGAGAGCAGTCCGGAAGACACGAGCAGCGTGCTGTCGACAGTGGAGAGAATTGCCGAGATGAGTGCACCCGCGAAGATGACGTACAGGATCCCGGGCAGCAGTGTCTGTGCGACGGCCGGAATCACCAGTTCGGCGTCCGGCAGTGTGCCGACGATGCTTCCGCCTGCCAGCCCGATCGCGACCGGGATGCAGCCGACCAGGAGGTAGAGCCCGCCCGCAAGCAGCGCCGAGTTGCGCGCGATATTGGGTGTACGCGTCGCGATGACCCGCCCGACCAGTTCGGTTGCGACGACGGATCCGCAGACCGGGATCGCCCACTCTTCGAGTGTCGCGAGCAGCGGCAGCGTTTCGCGGTTGGCGACGTGCACCTGCTGTGCACCTGCAAGCACCGCCGTGAATTCGCCGAGCCCACCGAAGTGAATGACGACGACGACAAACACGACGAGCAGACCGATGATCAGGATCCCACCCTGCAGCACGTCGGTTATCGCATCGACGAGCAGGCCGCCGAACATCGTGTAGAGGATGGTGAAGCCGGCGGCGATGCCGATCGCAAGTTCGACATCCATCGTTCCGGAGGATGTCGAGAGCACGTGTCCGAACGCGCGCACCTGCGCTGCTGCCCAGAGCACGGAGCTTGGGATGAGGATGATCGCGGCGGTGCGTTCGACCGTTGTGCCGTAGCGCTGCCGGAAGAGATCGGCGAGGGTCGTGAGCTTCCGGCGCCAGAGCGGGCGGGCGAAGATCAGACCCATCAGCAGCAGACAGAGTCCGTAGCCGAACGGCTCCGCCGATCCAATCGACAGCCCATCGCCGTACGCGATCCCCGCTGAGCCGACGACCGTCTCCGCGCCGAACCAGGTCGCAAAAATCGAGAAGGTCGCGAGCAGGTAGCCGAGATTTCGTCCCGCGATGAGGTAGTCCGATTCCGTATGAATCCGACGCGAGACGACGATGCCGATCCCGAATTGAAGCGCGAGATAGATAGCGATGGCGAGCAGCATGGGCGCGAAATCTGTACGGAAACGCGGATGCATCGCAACGTGCGCCAGTGCGCACGCGTGCACGGTTACGGTCCACACCTGGCACATTCCCGGTAGCCGCGACCCGGACCCGCCCCGCACTTGGGCGGCACTACACCGCACGCCTCGGAACCAGGGGCGTGCTCCCGTCGCGGCGGGCGTGCCCCCTGAACCAAGGGCGTGCTCCCGGAACCGCGGACGTGATCCCGGGACCAAGGGCCTGCTCCCGGAACCGCGGACGTGGTCCCGGAGCCAAGGACGTGGTCCCGTCGCCGCGGACGTGGTCCTGGAGTTAAGGGCGTACTCCCCGAATCATTGGAACGCAGCGGAACGGCGAGGCAACGCCGCCGGATTAGAATCACCCGTGGCCGTATAACCCACCACGGCACGGCGGGGCAGCCGCCCTGTTTCCACCACAGGTATTGTAGCAAACAACCCTGAGACAATAGCCCATGCGGAGGATGATGTTGACACTCCAGAGAATCCCTGGCGTTGCAGCGGTTCTGTTGCTGGAGGGTTGCATGCAGGATGGGGGGCCGATCGGGCTCGACCGTCCGCAGGAGCCGGAAACGGCGCGGGGCGCGTTCACCTGCCAGGTCGATGTGCGTGGGGGTAACCTGACGTGCAAGGCGGAAGCCGCCTCGCTGCCGGCCGGAGCGTCGGGGGTGATCCTCGGCGGGCAGGGAACCTACGTGCTGCTCGCGTCCACGAATGTGAAATACGATGCGGGGGCCGAGGTCTTCAGTGCGGATGTCACCGTGCGGAACCTGCTTACGCAGGCGCTGGGGACCGCGGATGGAACGAACCTTCATCCCGACGGCGTGCGCGTCTTCTTTCACACGGCCCCCGCGGTGACGCAGGGCACGGGCGTGGTCACGGTGAAAAACGCAGACGGTACGGCCGTGTTCACGGGGTCGAGCACACCGTACTTCCAGTATTCACAGGTGCTGAGCCCGGGCAAGGTGTCACTGCCGCGTACGTGGGAGTGGAACGTACCGTCAACCGTCGGAACCTTCACTTTCACGGTCTACGTGAGTGCCGCCGCGCCGCAGGAAACCGTTATTGAGCCGGGACTCCGGATCGACGTGCGCACGATCACTTCGGGCAACGGGTACAGCTGTGGCCTGACACCGGATGGAAAGGCCTGGTGCTGGGGTCGCGGTGTGCAGGGCCAGCTCGGCAACGGTTCGACCGATGACCAGCTGACGCCCGTAGAGGTTAGTGCGTCGGGCGCGACCTTCGTATCGATCAGCGCTGGAAACGAGTTTACCTGTGCGGTTACGTCCGCCGGGAAGGCGTACTGCTGGGGGTCGAATTGGGCCGGGCAGCTTGGCGACGGCTCGACAACGGATCGGAGCACGCCGGTCGCGGTTGCCGCACCAACGACTGCAACGTTCGTTTCCATCAGCGCCGGGTCCCACCATGCCTGTGCAGTCACGACCACCGGCGGGCCTACTGCTGGGGCTACGGTGGAAGAGGCGAGCTCGGCAACGGTTCAAGAAATGATCCGAGTCCGCCGGTCGCGGTCAATGTGCCGGCGGGTGCGAGCTTCGTTTCGATCAGCGCCGGAGACGATCATACCTGCGCAATCACCTCCGCCGGCACGGCCTACTGCTGGGGCTACAGTGACCTTGGCCGGCTCGGCAGCGGGTCAGTGCTGGACGAGTATTCCCCAGTGCCGGTTGCTGCACCCTCCGGCGCGAGCTTCGTCTCGATCAGCGCCGGCGCCACCCATACGTGTGCGGTGACAACGATCGGGGCGGCCTACTGCTGGGGCTCCAATGGCTGGGGTAAACTGGGCAACGGAGGCGGCGGTATTCAGTTCACTCCGGCGCTCGTCAGTCAGGCCCAATCCGCGAAGTTCGTCTCGATCAGCGCCGCTACGTCCCATACGTGTGCCGTCACAGCCGCCGGGGAAGCCTACTGCTGGGGTTCGGGCAGTTGGGGCGAATTGGGCAACGGCGGAATTGCTGACCAGGCCACACCGGTGGCCGTGACTCAGCCCGCCGGAGCGACCTTCACGGCCATCAGCGCCTATGGTAATCACACGTGCGCGGTGACAGCCACCGGGGCCGCGTACTGCTGGGGTTCAGGCGCCGATGGGCAGCTTGGGAATGGCGACACCAGCCAGCAGAACACCCCCGTCGCTGTATCGGACGTGATCATTTTCGCGTGGGTGACTCCAAACGAGCCGGCTGACCTCACGACCGGCCGTACTGCTTCTGGCGGGTACGCGCTGGCCGCGCGGCCTCTGCACCCGCACAGGAGCGCGTGCCCCGCTGATGGGCTGGCCGGCGTAGCCCGGGTCTGACCAGAAGCCCGGGTTCCGACCAGCGAGGCCGCGTAAGATCATCGGCTCCGGCGCAGCAGTTCCGGAGCCGATGATCAGTCGGTTGTCATCGTGTCGTCCTCGAGGACGCGCATGCACCGGTTCGCGTTCCCGATAACCGACTCCTCGAAAGTATCCACGAAATCGCCATCGAGACCGTTCTGCCGGGCGTCTTCGGCGATCGCAGTCACAGCGTCCGGGATCGCGGAGATAAAATTAGCGAGTAGCTGGCGGACCTGCTCCGGCTCGAGCCCGATGCTCCGGGCGAGGCGGTCCCAGTGGCGGGCGCGGATGTAGTGCATCCGGTACTCGCCACCGATGCTCATCGCCAGTCTGACCTTGGGAGGGTGGTGCTGCCTTGGGTAGGGAAGCACCGAAATCACATCGTAGAGCGGAGCCAGACGCACCTGTCCTCGGGGCGCGATCAGCACGGAGTAGTTCTTCGCATGCGCATCCGGCGCGCCTACCGCCCAGTGCAGGCCGAGCGAAGTGATAAATGTGCGCACGTCTTTTTCCGGGCTGCTGGAGTGATCGCGAAGGATCTGAACCACCCGCTCGGCGTCCGGCCCGCCTTCCGCTTCGTACTTGATCCTGGGCGAAATGCCGGCGGCCTGGCAGAAATCCTCCTGGTGGATGCGGAGGATCGATTCAGGCATCCGGATCCGGTCAAACCTCTCCACGACGATCGCGGTCTGCTCACCAATACGAACCACATCGGAGTTGGCTGCGAGCAGACCCAATGCTCCGGCTGTACGAAGGCAGAGATGCTCGTTTACCGCGAGAGCCTCGAGGTTGACTGCCGGGGGCTTCAGAATGTGGGTAGTCGGGGTATTTCCGGAGGGCAGTCCCCAGCGCTCACCGTCCCATAACAGCGCAGTCTTCGGCTGCGCACCGGCCAGACTGAAGTAGCTGTTATCCCCCGAAATCCGCCAGGAACTGTGATCCGCGACCAGCAGCCGCAACCGCTCCTCCACTTCATCGTCAGTGAGCCACTCGACGCCACCAGCGGCAAGTGCGGGATTCTCCAGACGGGCGGGAGGAACGAACTGGACTGCGCCGGCCACATCTTCACCGACGTGCATGAGAAGGGAAAACGGGTTCTGCGCCGACACGCCGAACTGACGCCCCCAATCGCGAAGCACCTGCTCATTGTCAGGTAGCAGCCCTTCCATGTACGCACGAATCACATCGTCGCCATGCGTAGATTGCACCAGCGGCATGGACAGCGAGAGCGGATACGCCGACTCCGATTCCTGCCAGTCCCCGGAATAGGAAAACATCATCCGTCCCCTGCTGTCCTGCTTCACGGTGCCGGTGACAACTCCGTTCAGCAGGACCACAAGCTCCTGCTGCATCAGCGCCCGGACCCCTCGGTTTGACCGTCGGAGGCGTGCCTATTCTCCTCCCGGGTCGGACTCTTCGCCGCGGTTGTGTCCGGCTTCGTCGCGGACGTCTCCGGCTTGTTCGCGTCCTTCGTGATATACGGTGCCGGGCGCTGGGCGATCGCAAGCGACCGCCCTCGCGCTCTCGAGAGTACCTGCTCCAGATCAATCACGGACGAATACGTCCCGGCCGATGGCGCCTCGGCCGTTCGATCTGCATCCCGAAGATCCGTGGTCAGACCGAGCGCAGTGATGGCACGCAGCACCAGACCCACCTCGAGCGTGGGTTTCCCCCGCTCCAGGTCCATCACCCAGTGCCGCGAAACGCCAATCGCGTCGGCCAGTGCCTGCTGGGACAGATGGCTGCCTCGTCGACGCTCCCGTAGCAGCGTTCCCAGATCTCTAGTGTTCCGTATAAGCACGACTGCCCTCCCCGGTCTACACCGAACCCACGCCATCTTTTGTAGCCGCTCGTCTACAATAATGTTGATGTAGACGTTCGTCAACATTCGTGTAGCCGATCGAGGCCATCATATGAATGTAGACGATAGGCGACATCACGGCGTACCTGAGATGGAGACTCGGCCGCCGGGCATCGGGGATGCGTTGCGGTCGGCAAAAAAAGAGGGCGGGAAGCTGATCGCTCCCGCCCTCTCGAGGCTGGAAAGCTCCAGGTATTTACAGGCGCGAAGCCTGAGCCCCGCGTTCCGGAGGCGAGCCGGCTTCCGGGAACACCATGCGGCCGGCGTTGAGGCTGGCGCCCCGGAGCGAGGTCGCCAGCACCTGACCAAGGTCGTCGAGCGCGTGGAACTTCATCTGCGCACGAACCTCTTCGGGCAGGTCATCGAGGTCAGCCTCGTTGTCCTTCGGCAGGATGATCTCGCGGATTCCTGCGCGGTAGGCGCCAAGTACCTTCTCCTTGACGCCGCCGATCGGCAGCACGCGGCCGGTGAGTGTGATCTCGCCGGTCATCGCGATATCGCTGCGCACCGGGCGACCGGAGAGCGCCGAGACGATTGCGGTCGCCATGGTTACACCGGCGGACGGTCCGTCCTTCGGGATTGCCCCTGCCGGCACATGCACGTGCAGTTCGATGTCGCGCATGTTGTCTTCGTGAATGCCCAGGCGATCGTGGTGCGTCTTCGCGTACGTGAGTGCGGCACGCGCGGACTCCTTCATGACGTCGCCGAGTTGGCCGGTCAGGATCAGGTTGTCCTTCCCCTTTGAGCCGCTCACCTCGACGAACATGATATCGCCGCCCATCGGCGTGTAGTACATGCCGGTGGCGACGCCCACGGCGTCCTCGCCTGCGGCGCGTTCCGGATGCACCTTGGCGCGGCCGATCATCTGCGTGACATCGTCGGCATCGATCCGGACGTGCGTCTCGTTTCCGGTTGCGATGCGACGCGCGGCCTTGCGTGTGAGCTTGCCGAGCTCGCGCTCGAGCTGGCGAACGCCTGCTTCGCGCGTGTAGCCGGAGATGACCTTCTCGAGCGCCGCGTCGGTCACCTCGATCTGGCTCTCCTTCAGGCCACTGCCTTCGCGCTGACGCGGCAGCAGGTACCGCTTGGCGATCTCGAGCTTTTCCTGCTCGGTGTAGCCCGCGAAGTCGACGAACTCCATGCGGTCGAGCAGCGGCGCCGGGATCTGGTCCTTCCAGTTCGCGGTCGCGATGAACAGCACCTCCGACAGGTCGAATGGAATGCCGAGGTAGTGATCCACGAACGCGTGGTTCTGTGCCGGATCGAGCACCTCGAGCAGTGCGGCCGACGGATCGCCCTGCAGGCTCACGCCCAGCTTGTCGACCTCGTCGAGCAGGAACACCGGGTTCTTGGTGCCCGCCTGGCGGAGCCCCTGGATGATGCGGCCGGGCATCGCACCGACGTAGGTGCGGCGGTGGCCGCGGATGTCCGCTTCGTCACGCGCGCCGCCGAGCGCGATGCGCACGTATTTGCGGCCGAGACTTCTGGCGATCGACTTCGCAATCGAGGTCTTGCCGACTCCGGGCGGGCCGATGAACAGAAGGATCGGTCCGCGCCCAACCGCCACGGCCTTTGCGCGCGTCGGATTGGTTTCCGGCTCATCGATGTCGTGTTTTGCCGCGGCGGCTTCGCTGCCGGAGGTGCTGATCACCTCCGACTCGTCGAGCGTTGGCGTGGTCGCACCGTGACCGTTGCTCCCGTTCGGCTTGACTCCACCCTCCTGGGCGGCGGCTTCCTCCTCCGCTTCCTCGGCGGCGAGGTCCATCTGGAGCTTACGTACGGCCAGGAACTCGAGGACGCGGTCCTTCACATCTTCCAGGCCGTAGTGGTCCTCGTCCAGGACGATTTCCGCCTCGGACAGGTTGATCTTGTCCTCGGTTCGCTCGTTCCACGGCAGCTCGATAATGTAGTCGAGGTAGGTGCGGATGACCTGATATTCCGCCGACTGCGGGTTGGTCCGCTGCAGGCGGTTCAATTCGCGGTCGACTTCTGCACGGGTTTCTTCCGTCAGGTCGAGCGCGGCGATGCGCTCCTTCAGCTCTTCCAGCTCACCCGCTTCGTCCTCGTCGCCGAGTTCGCGCTGGATCGCCTTCATCTGCTCGCGCAGCATCATCTCGCGCTGGCGCTCGCCCAGCTCTTCCTGCACGCGCTGCTGGATCTCCTGCTGTGCTTCGAGGCGCAGCAGGTCGCGTTCGACGCCAACCAGCACACGGCGCATCCGCTCCTCGAGCGGCGTAAGCTCGAGCAGCTTCTGCTTTTCCTCCGCCGTGATGTCGAGGTAGAACGCCACGAGATCGGCGAAGGCAGCGGGGCTTTCGACGCCCTGAACGATCTGACTCAGCGCTTCCGCGGTCATGCCGCGGCGCTGCCCGAGTTCGGCCGCACGGTCCCGCAGTTCACGGTCGAGTGCGATGAAGGCAGCGTCGTTCGGGTCGACCGGCTGCTCCTCGTCCTGCGCCCAGACTTCCGCATTCAGCATACTTGTGCCCGCACGCTCATAGTTGAGTACGCGCGCACGCTCCTCACCCTGAATCAGAAGCTGGAAGCCACCCGTGCTCTTCTGTACCTGCAGTACACGCACGATGACGCCGAGCGTGTGGAGAACCGACGGATCTACGTCGTCGACGTTCTCCCTCTGGCAGACCGCGAAGAGTCGCCGGTCGCCATGCAACGCGGCCTCGATCGCCTCTATCGTTCCTGGACGGCCTGCACTGATCGGCAGCGCGACGCCGGGAAACACTACCGTCTCCCGCATCGGCAGCACGGGCAGCGTCAATCGTCTTGCCATTGTCTTAAATCCTTGAAAACAGTGTGACGCGACGATCCGGCGGATCGTCACGAGCTGCCGAGTAAAAAAGCGACGTTCGTGCCAGCCCGAACAGAAACACCTGATTTGTTGGGCCACAACACTTTTGCTGTTTCCGTGAAAAAACGGGCGGGACGGGTCGCGGCCAATTCGGCAGTAAATCCTTCTGGCCTGCGGGTTTGGCAGCGATTATCGTGGCGCGCAGAACACGCTTCAGCGTACTCACTGGCCACGCTTTTCGCCATCTGTTCCCGTGTTTGTTTTACCCCTGCACCATAGAGGGGTTCGCACCTCGGGGAGAGCATCGATCGCGCCTTGTCGAGAGCATCGATCGCGCCCGGTCGAGAGCATCGATCGCGCCCGTCGAGACCATCGATCGTTCCTTTCCACACAGAGACGCGGAGGCGCAGAGCCGCAGAGTTCCGGTGTTTATCGGGGATTCCGGGCGCTTCCGGGGCATCCGGCGCTAAGTATTTTTAAAATCAGAGTTTGACGCGACCAAAAGTTATCTGATTAAAACATAACCGCGTCCTTTTGATTGTATCGGCAATTGACGATTTGATCTAAGTCAGAAACCTTCAGAAAGTATCATAGAGGGCGGGTCGTTGCGTATCACGGTACGATGGAAAATCGATTAAACAATGCAGTGATGCAGAAACTGGGTCTGGCAGCGTCAACTCTACCCGCTCTGCGAGAAAATGGAGTGCACCACGCTGCCTGCGCTGTTTGCGCCAAAACGGTCAATCTGTTTCAGGCGGGATGCGAGACTCGGAGCTGGGATGAAGAAGCGCCCCGCAGAAGGCAGAGGGGCGCTTGAAAATGGAGGTGAAATCGACTCCGCGGGTTTAACGGATCTTGTCACCGATTCGCGACCAGCGGATCTCGCGCAACCAGGAGAAGGGCTCCATCGATTCGCGATCGTACGAGTAGTAGATCACCTCGGCCTTGCCCTTCACGCGGCTCAGATCGAGGAAGCCCCAGTACCGCGAGTCGAGGCTGTCGTCCCGGTTGTCGCCCATCAGGAAGATCTTGCCTTCGGGGACGACGAACGGGCCCCAGTTGTCGCGGGTGGGGACGTAATGCGCCCGGAAAGCGGAATCCCCGAGCAGCACGTTCCGCTGCCAGGCCATATCCGGGTGAGTCGTGTCCGTGCTGCCCTGTGGGTCATCGAAGCGCACGTACGGCTCGACCTGCTGCTCGCCGTTCACGTACAGCACCTTCTGCCGCATCATGATGGTATCGCCTGGAGCGCCAATGATGCGCTTGATCACATCGAGCGGCTGGTGATGCGCACGGAACACGACGATGTCGCCCCGTTTCGGCTCGGTGTAGCCGGGTAGTCTTGCATCGCTGCCGGGCAATTGCGCGCCGTACGCGACCTTGTTCAGGACGAGCAGATCGCCGACCAGCAGGGTATCCTCCATCGACCCCGAGGTGATGACCCAGGTCTGAAGGATGAACGCGCGTACGAAGAGGAAGAGCAAAAATCCCGCGCCGAGCGATTTCACCCAGTCCCAGGCCCAGCGGCCAAACGACTGTTTTTCGACGGCAGGTTTCTTCTTCTTCGCGGTAGCGGTATCCGGCTTTCTCGATGGAGTCGGTTCTACTTTGACTTTATCTGAGCCACGCCTGGGCATAGGATCCCGAAGTCGAGAGAAAACATCGCTGAAATGTAACGGCGAGGGCCGCGTCATGCGCCAGCATCGGTTCATAGGTGCGATGGCGCAAGCTTCAAACCAGTATACCATTGGAAGAAGCAAACGTGCCCACGGGTCGTGCGGGTGGCGCCTGTGGCGCTCCCGGGGCGTATCTTCCGGAAAGCAACAACCTGGAGCAACCCTGAGATGGCGACAACGGAAACAACGCGAATGGTCCGGGCACCCCGAGGCCGGGAATTGAGCTGCAAGGGCTGGCAGCAGGAAGCGGCCCTGCGGATGCTGATGAACAATCTCGACCCCGAGGTCGCGGAGCGGCCGGAGGACCTGGTGGTCTACGGCGGGACGGGCCGGGCAGCGCGGAGCTGGGACGCCTTCGACGCGATTGTTCGCACACTGCGCGAACTCGAAAACGACGAAACGCTGCTGGTCCAGTCGGGCAAACCGGTCGCGGTATTCCGTACACATGCGTGGGCGCCGCGGGTTCTGATCGCGAATTCGAACCTGGTCGGCCGGTGGGCGACGCCGGAGTACTTCCGGCAGCTCGAACGCGAGGGCCTGATGATGTACGGCCAGATGACCGCGGGCTCCTGGATCTACATCGGCACGCAGGGGATCCTGCAGGGCACGTACGAGACGTTCGGCGCGGTCGCGCGGCAGCACTTCGGCGGGACGCTGCGCGGACGGTGGGTGCTGACCGGCGGCATGGGCGGCATGGGCGGCGCCCAGCCGCTGGCCGCCACGATGAACGAAGGGGTCGTGCTGGTGGTGGAGGTGGATGCTGCGCGCATCGAGCGCCGCATCCGGCAGGGCTACTGCGATCGCATCACGCACGACCTTGACGAAGCGTTGCGCTGGGTGGAGGAGGCGACGGCGAGCGGTACCCCGCTGTCGATCGGGCTGGTTGGCAACTGCGCCGAGGTGCTCCCGGAACTCGATCGGCGCGGCATCGTCCCGGACGTGCTGACCGATCAGACCTCCGCCCACGACGAACTCGTCGGCTACATCCCGGCCGGGCTCACGCTGGACGAAGCGGCTGAGTTGCGGGAACGGGATCCGGACACCTACGTCAGCCGCTCGCTCGCGTCAATGCGTACACACTGCGAGGCGATGGTTTCGCTGATGCGGAAAGGCGCGATCACCTTCGATTACGGCAACAATCTGCGCGGCCAGGCGCAACGTGCGGGGTACGCCGATGCGTTCGCCTTTCCCGGCTTTGTGCCGGCCTACGTGAGGCCGCTGTTCTGTGAAGGCAAGGGCCCGTTCCGCTGGGCCGCGCTTTCCGGGGACCCGGCGGATATCGCCCGAACCGATGAGCTCGTCCTCGAACTTTTCCCCGAAGACCAACACCTCGCCCGCTGGATCCGGATGGCGCGCGAGAAGGTGCATTTCCAGGGACTGCCGGCGCGCATCTGCTGGCTGGGGCAGGGCGAGCGTGCCCGGTTCGGGGTCGCGCTGAACGACCTGGTCGCGAAAGGCGAACTGAGCGCACCGATCGTCATCGGCCGTGATCATCTGGACACCGGCTCGGTGGCATCGCCGTACCGCGAGACCGAAGCGATGAAGGATGGCAGCGACGCGGTAGCCGACTGGCCGATCCTCAATGCGCTGCTCAACACGGCATCCGGGGCGAGCTGGGTTTCCTTCCACCATGGCGGCGGGGTCGGCATTGGCAACTCGCTTCATGCAGGGCAGGTGCTGGTCGCCGATGGTACGCCGGAGATGCGCACACGGATCGAACGTGTGCTGACCAACGACCCGGGTATCGGTGTGGCCCGCCACGTCGATGCGGGTTACGACGAAGCGGTCGAAACTGCGCGTCGCACCGGACTCCATATCCCGATGCTCGACTGATGCTCCGACTGCAACCCGAACTCGCCTGGATCGGCGGCCGATTCCGCACCGGCGTCGTCCTGGAAGTCGAGAACGGCAGCATCACGCGGGTGGCGCTCGATGGCGCGACCGCAGACAGTGCGAATGTGGTTCGGCTTCCGGGACGCGCGCTGATGCCGGGAATGGTCAATGCACATTCGCATGCCTTTCAGCGGCTGATCCGCGGCCATACGCAATGGAAGCCGGCGGGCAATCCCAGGGCGGATTTCTGGAGCTGGCGTGAGGCGATGTACGCGTCGCTTGCGCAGCTCACGCCGGAGGATGTCTACGCGGTCTCGCGCTTCGCGTTTACGGAAATGCTGCTCGCCGGTTACACGAGCGTCGGTGAATTCCACTATCTGCAGCGCGATGTGGACGGCAGCGCGTATGAGGATCCGAATGAACTCGCACATGCGGTAATCCGCGCGGCGCGCGATGTGGGGATTCGCATGGCGCTGTTAAACGTGTGTTATGCGCAGGGCGGGATCGGTCAGCCGCTGCAGCCACAGCAGCGCCGCTTCGCCACGCCGGATCTCGACGCGTTCATGGCTGCTACGGGGCAACTCGCCGAAGCGGTCAGCCAGGATGCGATGATCTCCGTGGGTGTTGCGCCGCACAGCGTGCGTGCGGTGCGTCGTGACTGGCTGCCACCGCTCGCGCAACTCGCGCGGCAGCTCGATGCACCGTTGCATATGCATCTGAGCGAGCAGCCGGCAGAGGTTGCATCGAGCGTCGAACAGTACGGGCTGCGCCCGGTGGAAGTCGCGGCTGAGGAAGGTCTGCTGTCGCAACGGTTCACCGCAATTCATGCCACGCATGTCACGGAGCAGGAGATCCGCCTGTTTGCTGAGAGTGGTTCAACCGTATGTGTCTGTCCTTCGACGGAACGCGATCTCGGCGACGGGATTGCGCAGGCCGACCGCTTTCAGCACGCCGGTGTCCCGCTCGCGATCGGGACCGACAGTCAGACCGTGATCGATCCGTGGGAAGAGCTCCGTTGTCTCGAGTATCATACGCGACTGGTGCGGCTCGAGCGTGTCGTGCTCAGTGAAGCACAGGATGAGAAGCTGCAGGTGGCGACGCCCCTGCTCCGGGTCGGTACGGCGGATGGTGCGGCGGCGCTCCGGCTGCGAACCGGCGAACTCGCGGTGGGTCAGGCCGCCGACTTCATTACGATCGACCTCGATCATTATGCGCTGGCCGGCTGGACGGTTGAATCTCTACCCGCGATGCTGGCACTCAGCGGGTCCGCGTACTTCGTTCGCGATGTCTGGGTCGGTGGTGAGCGCGTGGTTGCGGATCGTGCGCACGATGGGCTTGGTGAATCGTATGAAGCGTTCGTCAGTGTAGCAGAGAAGGTGTTCGGCTGAATTTCCGCACGTCATGTGAACAGGAGGCGGGATGTACCGAATCGCGCGGATCGCTCTGGCATTGTGGGCGGCGCCGGTCGCGAGCGCTGCACAAACCGTAATCGGGCATACGCTCGATTCGGCTACGCGCGCCCCGGTCCGTGGCGTGTTCGTTGTTCTGATGGATGACACCGGCCGACGCCTGAGCGGTGTGCTGTCCGATGAGACCGGCCGATTTGTTCTGCGCGCACCGTCGGCCGGCAGCTACACACTGCAGGCGAGTCTGATCGGCTATCGGAATACAGCGACTCCCGCCTTCACAGTGACAGCCGACCAGAGTATCACTGTCGAGATCCCGATCGAAGTTCAGGCGCTGCAATTTGCGGCGATCGAGATCCGCGGGAGCAGGCAGTGTCGCGTGGATCCGCGCACCGGCGCCGAGACTGCGCGGGTGTGGGAAGAGGTGCGCAAGGCACTGGAAGTGACCGCCTGGGCACGTGATCAGCGGGCCAACTACCGCGTTGTGAATTTTCGTCGCGAGCAGCGGCGCGATGAGAAAGGTGATGACGCGCTCGAGTTCGTGACTGCCGTCGGGAGCCAGGCGTTCAGAACCGCACCGGTCGATTCGCTTCTGGAGCGTGGGTTCGTGTTCGGAGATGGCCATGTCCTGTTCTACAACGGACCGGATGCGGATCTGCTGATGTCCGACGGTTTCCTCAACAGCTACTGCTTCGAGGTTGCGCGGGAGCGGGACCGCCCCGGCATGATCGGTCTGGCTTTCGAACCACGAGAGCGGAACCGGATTCCGGGAATCGAGGGTGCACTCTGGGTAGATGAGCGAAGCGGCGAGCTGCGCGACATCGATTTCCGCTTCACCACTCCGCGGCGCGGGTTCGTCCCCGACGGTGCCGGTGGGCGTACCGAGTTTGTTCGCCTGCCAACCGGGGCGTGGATCGTTCAGAAATGGATGATCGAGATGCCGCTCTTCGAGAACAATTCGCGCAACCGCTCCGTTCGGACCGGATCCGTGATCGAAGGCAGCGAGATTCTCGGCGTCGAGTGGCCCGACGTGAGGGTCAGGACCGCTGCTCTCCGGGGAACCGTGTTCGACAGCCTTTCCGGCCGGGTGATGCAGGGTGGAGAGGTGGTCCTGCTCGGTACGTACCTGAAGGCAGAGATCGATGAGGCCGGGAACTTCCAGCTCGACTCCATTCCGCCGGGTGACTACTACATTGCAATCGATCATCCGGATCTCGACATGTTGCCGAAGGAACTTCAACCGGTGCGGGTTCGGGTTGCCGAATTCGCAAATCCGCCGCTGGTGTTGAGTACACCGAGTCGTGCATCTGTACTCGAGCGTGCCTGTGAAGAGGGCGAACTCCGCGCTGCGGTACGAAGGACCGGGTATCCTCGCAGCCGGCTCGGTGTGGTGAGTGGCGTGGTTCGAGATTCAGGAAGCGGAAGGCCGACGGAAGGTACCGTTTCCGTTCGATGGCTGGATCAGAGCGCGCGCGGGCTCGACAAACGCCTCGACCGGGACGGCGCATTCACGATCTGCGGTGTACCGGATGATGTTGCGTTGACGCTCGAGGTGCAAAGCAACAATCGCGTTGTGCACAGCGAAACGATCGCCCGGCTCAGACACGGGTTCCATCGGATGCATCTTCTGCTGGGCGCAGGCACACGGATCATGGATGGAGAGGGATTCTGAACGACTCATTTGAGATCCCGGCCGAGCGGCTGCCGCCGGGGTTCGCGCAGCGAATCGAGGTGCCGCCGGACCCGCCCGCGACGCCGAAACCCGCGGCAACGGTAGTGCTGGTGCGAGATACGCTGCACGGGCCCGAAGTGCTGCTGCTCCGTCGCTCGCGCAATTCCGGGTTTGTGCCGGGCGCGTACGTGTTTCCAGGCGGACGCGTCGACCCGGGCGATGAGCAGTTCGCGGCCACGCTTCCGGTGGAGGAGAGCGATCCGCCGCTCGCGTATTCCGTTGCGGCGGTTCGGGAAATTTTTGAAGAAACCGGAGTGCTGCTCGCGCGGTTTGCCAACGGCGGCTGGGCGCCGGACGCCTCGCACGATCGCATCATGGAAGCGTGGCGGGAGAAACTGATGTTGAACGAAGCGACGATCGGTGACCTGCTTTATGAGGAAGGGCTGACGATCGCGCTGGATCCGCTCGCCTGTATTGCCCACTGGATCACACCGGTGGCGGAACCGCGCCGCTACGACACGCGGTTTTTTCTCGCGCCGCTGCCAAAGGGGAGAACGGCGCGACCGGATGCGCGCGAGATGACGGACGCACTCTGGATCACGCCGGCGGCGGCACTTGGGCGATTTGATGCGGGTGCATTGCCAATGGTCTTCCCAACGGTCAGAACCTTGCAGCAACTCACAGGCTATACGTCAACCGCCGAACTGCTTTCAAGTACGATGGGTATGCAGGTCAAGCCGGTTCTGCCCCGGCTGGTCCGCACCGCCCGGGGCGTGGGCATCGTCATTGATCAGGAAACCGCATGAACGGAACGAAGAACCTGCCGACCACGGTTGGCGATCTGAAGCGCGCCGGCTACAGCAGCCGCTCGGTGAAGGATGAGCTGCGCAGCAATCTGATGCGCAAACTTGCCGCCGGAGAGCCGCTTTTCCCCGGAATCGTAGGCTACGAGGATACCGTCGTGCCGCAGATCGTGAATGCGATCCTTGCGCGACAGAACTTCATCCTGCTCGGCCTTCGTGGTCAGGCGAAGAGCCGGATCATCCGTCAATTGGTCGAACTGCTCGATGAGCGCATGCCGATCCTCGCGGGGAGCGAGGTGAATGACGATCCGCTACGGCCGATCTCGAAATTCGGAAGACTGCTGCTGGAAGAAGAGGGCGACAATGCGCCGATCGCGTGGGTCGAACGTGAAGCACGATTCGTCGAAAAGCTGGCGACGCCGGACGTGACGATCGCGGATATCATCGGCGATGTCGATCCGATCCGGGCTGCACGTGGCGGGCACATTCTCTCCGACGAACTGACCATCCATTACGGTCTGTTGCCGCGCGCGAACCGCGGCATCTTCGCCGTCAACGAACTCCCGGACCTGGCCGGCAAGATCCAGGTCGGCCTGTTCAACATCATGCAGGAAGGCGACATCCAGATCAAAGGCTACCCGATCCGGCTGTCACTGGATGTACAGCTCGTGTTTACGGCGAATCCCGAGGATTACACGGCGCGGGGCAAGATCATCACGCCGCTGAAAGACCGTATCGGCGCGGAGATCGTCACGCACTACCCCGACAGCATCGAACTCGGGATGAACATCACGCAGCAGGAGGCGTGGATTCAGCGCGATAGCTGCACAACCGAAGTGCCGGAGTTCGTGCGTGAGATGATCGAACGGATCGCGTTCCTTGCTCGAGAAGACAAGCGCATCGACCAGCGCTCCGGAGTAAGTCAGCGCATGCCGATCACGGTGCTGGAGACGGTTGTCTCGAATGCCGAACGGCGTGCGATCAGCGGACATGAATCGGTGATTGTACCGCGCCCGAGTGACGTATACGCCGCACTCCCGGCGATCACCGGGAAGATGGAGCTCGAGTACGAAGGCGAACTGGCCGGAAGTGGGAAAATCGCACGGGAACTGATTGCACGCGCGGCCGGCGACACGTTCCTCGCGTGGGGTGGCGAATCGGTCGCGGACGAGCTCGAAAGTGTGGTCGCGTACTTCGATGGCGGCAGCGTCCTGCAACTTGGTGATACTGCGGTAGCCGACGCGGCGTTCGAGGGCTTCCGCACCGTGCCCGCGCTCGTCGACATCGTGCGTGAACTCGCGCTCGGTCGTGCGGATTCCCCTGCACACATCGTTGCGGGGTGCGAACTCGTGCTCGAGGCGCTGGTCGCGGATCGCCGGATCAGCCGGTCGGAAGCGGGCCGCTACACGCGCGCACCGCGGCGGACGCCGCCCGGAGGCATGGCCAAGTAGCTTATGCTGCAAGCGGGTTGCCTTTGAACAGCAGCAGTCGCGCCGAGCTGCTGGCGTGGTATGACGCCAACAGGCGGCACCTGCCCTGGCGTGGCCAAACGGATCCATACCGCGTCTGGGTATCGGAGATCATGCTGCAGCAGACGCGCGTGGAAACGGTAGTGCCGTACTACGAACGCTGGATGCAGCGTTTCCCGGATGTGCATGCACTCGCGCAGGCGCCGCAGGACGACGTGTTGAAGGCGTGGGAGGGTCTCGGCTACTACTCACGGGCGCGCAACCTCCAGCGCGGCGCGCAGATGGTCCGCGAGCGTCATGCCGGCCAGGTGCCCGACACGGTTGCGGAATTGCGCGAGTTGCCGGGGGTCGGCGCGTATACGGCAGGTGCGGTCGCGAGCATCGCGTTCAATCGTGCGGAACCGGCGGTGGACGGGAACGTGCGACGCGTGTTCTGTCGACTTCTCGACCGTGACAGCATCGCGGAGGCGGAGTTGACCGGCATCGTTCGTGAGGCGGTCGATCCGGAGCGACCGGGAGATTTCAACCAGGCGCTGATGGATCTCGGCGCAACGGTATGTACGCCTCGGTCACCACGATGCGAGGAGTGTCCAGTGAGCGCCGACTGTGCGGCATTCCGCGCCGGAACGCAGTTGGAGCGACCGGGTCGAAGCCGGAAGAAAGGGCTTCCCGAGCGGCACTACGCGACGGCTGTGATTGTTGACGGGTCTGGACGGGTCGTGTTGCGGCAGCGTGCGAGTGAGGGATTGCTCGGCGGGCTCTGGGAGTTTCCGGCAGTGGCGATCGAGCCTGGGATCGACCCGGTGATCGCGGCACGGGAGGTGGTCCGCCAGTTCATGGGACACGACGCTGCACGGGCGCACGCAAGGTCGAGTCTATCGCGCGCAACGGCTGCTTCAACATGCGTCAACCTGATCACGGTCAAGCACACGTTCTCGCACTTTCGCGCGTTTTACCACGCGGTCCTGGTGCGCGTTCGTCGCACACTGACCGATACCTTCACGATCGAAGCTGTGCACACGCTGGCGTTGCCGACGGCCCAGCGGAAGATCGCTCGCGCGCTTGTGTCCGCACTCGAGAGCGATGCTGTCACAAAGGCGAACGTCTGAGCGCTGGAGGATCGTATGCGCTACACCACATACACGAAATACAACGGCACGCTGCTCGATGCAGTCAACGTGCAGGATCTGCTGGATCAGCTTGCCGATTTCCTGTTGCAGAGCGGTTTTGCGGGCGGCCCGCAGTTCCATCCCTGGTGGGGAATCACAGGGGAGGAGGGCGAGGATCGTTCGCTGGATGCGTTGAAGGCGGCGTTGCTGCAGGCACTGATCGACAGTGGCCAGTTGACGCCCGAGATGCTGAAGGAGCTGCGCGGGGAGGGCTCGGGCAACGAGAAGGTGCGCGATCAGCTAGCGGAGCTGCTGGATCAGTTGGTACAGCAGATGGTTGAGGAAGGCTATATCAACCTCGAGCAGCAGCCGCAGATGCCGGGCGCGTACAAGCAGATGGCCGGTGAGGGCAGAATCGATGAGGCATCGGCGGCGCAGCAGGTCGAGTTCAACCTCACGCAGAAGGGCGTCGACTTCCTCGGGTATCGCACACTGAAGCAACTGCTCTCGGCGGTCGGCCGTTCGAGCTTCGGCAGTCATGACACGCCGCACCAGGCGACCGGGATCGAGGCCGAATCGGCCTCAAAGCCGTACGAGTTTGGCGATACGCTCAACCTCGATATTCCTGCGACACTGAAGAACGCGCTCGGCCGCACCGGCCTGCAGGTTCCGCTGGATCTCGATTACGGCGACCTGATGGTGCATCAGGCGGAGTACCGCAGCTCCTGCGCGACGGTGCTGCTGCTCGACATCTCGCACTCGATGATCCTGTACGGAGAGGATCGGTTCACTCCGGCGAAGAAGGTTGCGCTGGCGCTCTCGCATCTGATCCGCACGCAGTATCCGGGCGATACGCTGAATGTGGTCACGTTCGGCGATCGCGCGCAGCAGATTCCGTTCGGCCAGCTCGCGCGTACGCAGGTCGGTCCGTATCACACCAACACGGCCGAAGGGCTGAAACTTGCGCGCAGGCTGCTGCTGGCGCAGAACAAGGATATGCGGCAGATCGTGATGATCACGGATGGGAAGCCGTCCGCAATCACGCTGCCGGATGGCCGCATCTACAAGAATCCCGCGGGGCTGGATCCACGGGTGATCCGGGAAACGCTTGCTGAAGTGGCGGCGTGTCGGAAATCGGGAATTCTCATCAACACGTTCATGCTCGCGCGCGAAGCGGCGCTGATCCAGTTTGTGGCGAAGGTCTGCGAGATGGCGCGAGGCAAGGCCTACTTTACGAATACCATGACGCTCGGCCAGTACGTCATGCGCGATTTCCTGAAGCGAAGGACAAAACGCATCAAATGAATTTTACGCCGGAACAGCAGCAGATGATGATGGCCCTGCAGGCCGCAGTCGCAGGGGCGAAGGAGGGCTCGTTCGATCTTCCCGATGGCACCCGGATGATCGTCGAGAAGCCGGACACTCCCGGAGTGAAGGCGGTGCTGCGCAGCAGCAGCGGCAACGGGATGATCGTCACGGTATATGATGAACTGGATCAGCGCCCGGACGGCTATCCTTCCGCGATGCCGTTTTTGCGAGGCCTCGCCTGTGCAGCCGGGGAGGAGCCGGGCGGCAAGACGTTCGCGACCTGGTTCGGCCTGAAGGATCTCGACGCGGCTTTTGCGCAGGTCGAAAGCGAGAGTCTGAATGCGGGGTGGACGCGCAGCGGGGATGCGCCGTCTGGCGGGATGTTCGGGATGCGCGAAGTCACGTACACGATGCCCGGCTCGAAGCGGCAGATCATGGGCGCAGCATTCGGCCCACTCGGTTTCCTTTCCTGCACGGACGAATCCGCGCCGTAGCGCCAGCCGCTGTAGTCAGTGCAGAGGTAAACCGCGAGCAGAGGACAACGCTTGCTCCTGCGCCCCGGGCCGTCTGGAAGCTGTACCGCCAGACGGCCCGGTTGGCATCCCGGGCGGGGCACACGCAACGACTTCGTCGTAAAGGCTGGTGGAAAAAACGAGGCAGCGCCTTCCGCTTTTTGCGTGGTCAGCCCTGCGCCGGCTCGATCCGTACGAGCGGCGTAAACCGAGCATGATGGAAGGAGCAGTATGGGCGCGTGTACTGGACGGGCCGGGCTGGTCATGGTGACGGCCGTCGTTGCGGTTCTTGCGGGGTGTGAGGACAAATCCGATTTCTTCGGTCCGCTGCCCGGGCAACCCGGGGGCGTACAGGAGTTTCTGCTGACGCAGATCAGCACGGGCGTGGGAGTGACGTGCGGGATCGCGGCAAACGGGGGTCCGGCATTCTGCTGGGGGAACAACCAGACGGGCGCACTCGGCATCGGCACTGCCGCCGGTCCCAATGACATCCGAACGCGGCCGGTCCAGGTCGCGGGTGGTCTCTCGTTCAACGCGATCTCGACGAGCGGTGAACACACGTGCGGCATCACAGGTGCCGGACAGGCGTTCTGCTGGGGCGCGAACGAACACGGCGAACTCGGGACGGAGGCGACGCTACAGCAGTGTGAGGTCAGCATTGGCGCGATCACGTCGGTTCCGTGCGCGACCGTGCCGGTGCCGGTTGCAGGCGGGCTGACCTTCGCTTCGATCACGACCGCACTCGACTTTACATGCGGCGTGACTACCGGTGGCCAGGGTTACTGCTGGGGTGACAACGACTTCGGCCAACTGGGCACCACGGCCGGGCTGGATAACTGCACAGTCATCGGCGTGACGGCGCCGTGTGCCCTGACACCGGTTCCGGTCGCGGGTAACCTCACGTTTGCCTCGATCAACACCGGCAACACCGCGAGCCATGTCTGCGGTGTTACCACCAACGGTGCGGCGTACTGCTGGGGAGCCGCGGGTGTCGGCCAGCTCGGGACGACCGCCAACCTGGACACCTGCACACTCTTCGGACAACCGATCGACTGCGCCCGGACACCGGTACCAGTGGCGGGCGGCCACACGTTCGCCAACGTGAGCGCGGGTGGCCTCGCATCGTGCGGCGTCACGACCGGCAACGACGCGTTCTGCTGGGGCTCGAACCAGTCCGCAGAGCTGGGGAACTCGACCGTGACGACGTGTCCGGTCCAAGGCGTCGATTTCCCCTGTGCCCCGACGCCGGTCCCGGTTGAGGGTGGGCTCGACTTCACGGACGTGGAAGTTGGCTCTGCGCATGCCTGCGGTCTGACCACAGCCAGCCAGGCGTTCTGCTGGGGCAGTAACCTGAATGGTGCAGTCGGGAGCACGGCCACGCCGGCGACCTGCGTGATCCAGGGCACCACCCAGGACTTCCCGTTCGACTGCTTCCGGACCCCGGTGGCGGTGACCGTGGCCGCGAGCTTCCTGTCGATCGATGCCGGTGACGAATACAGTTGCGGTATCGAGACAACCGGCGAGGCGCTCTGCTGGGGTGTGAACGAGAGTGGCCAGCTCGGTGATGGGACCACAACGACCCGGCGTACGCCCGTGCGCGTGCTGCCGCCGGAGACAATCACCTGAACGTGCCTTCCACACATGGCAAACCGGCTCCGGACCTCGAATGTCCGGGGCCGGTTTCATTGTACGGCATGGGTTTCCATGGTTTCGGTCAATCACTTCCTCGTGCGTGCTGCTGGTGGAAGCAACAGCCCCGTCCAACCGCTTTTTGCATGAGCGCCTTCGTACCGGGTCGACTCTGGCCGGACCGGGCAAACTCGTGAATGGAAGGTGCAGCATGGCGGGTGGGACTCGACGGACCGTGCAGGTTCTGGTCGCGGTCGTGGCCGTGGTTCTCGGTGCGTGCGAGGACAAGGACGACCTGACCGGACCGCCTCCTGGCGGTCAGCTCGAACTCGCGCAGGTGAGTACGGGCGCACTGGTGACGTGTGGTGTGGCACCCGGCAGTCCTGCGTATTGCTGGGGTTCGAACCAGACCGGTGCGCTCGGGATTGGCAGTGCAGGCGGGCCGACCGATATCCGGAGCAGGCCTGTTCTGGTTACTGGCGGGCTGTCCTTCAAACAGGTGAGCACGTCGGGAGAACACAGTTGCGGCATCACGGATGACGGAGCCGCCTACTGCTGGGGCGCAAACGAGCGGGGCGAACTCGGCACAACGGCCACGCTGGAGACGTGCGAGGTGGTCCTTGGCCCGCTTCGCTCCGTGCCGTGCAGTCCAAGCCCGGTCCTCGTTGCCGGCGGACTCACCTTCGCAGCCATCACGACCAACGCGAACTTCACATGCGCAGTGACCACCACCGGCGCGGGCTACTGCTGGGGCGATAACACGTTCGGACAGCTCGGCACGACGTCGGCGGTAGAGAGCTGCACGGTTGCCGGTGCAACCGGTCCCTGCGCGCTGACGCCGGTGCCGGTTGCGGGCGGGCTCACGTTTGCCAGCATCAATACGGGAGCCCTCTCGAATCATGTCTGCGCGGTCACAACGGGGAACGACGCGTACTGCTGGGGCGCGGCCGGACTCGGTCAGCTTGGGACGAGCGCGCAACTGGACGACTGCATCGTGTTCGGCAGTCCGGAGCCGTGCGCCCGCACGCCGGTCGTGGTAGCCGGTGGGAACGACTTCGCTTCAGTGAGCGCCGGATCCAACTTCACCTGCGGCGTGACGACGGCCAACGCGGCGCTGTGCTGGGGCGCGAACGATTCGGGCCAGCTCGGAAACGCGTCGGTCACAACCTGTCCAATTACCGACGCGATCTTCCCGTGCGCGACCACGCCGGTCGCGGTTCAGGGCGGGCAGAGTTTCGCCCAGGTTGAGGCCGGTTCCGTACACGCATGCGGCGTGACGACCGGGAATCAAGGCTACTGCTGGGGCAGCAACCAGAACGGTGCGGTCGGGAGCACCGCTGCGGCACAGACGTGTAACGTTGATGGGCTCAGCTTCAACTGCTTCCGTGCTCCCGTGCAGGTCACTGGCAACATCAGCTTCCGCTCGATCGACGCGGGCGATGAGTTCAGTTGCGGCATCGACACGAACAATCAGACCTTCTGCTGGGGCCTGAATTCGTCAGGACAACTCGGAGACGGCACGACCATCAACCGGCCGACGCCGGTCCGGGTCAGGGCGCCCGCGCCGATTGTATGAGGTGGCGCCGAGGGGCGCTTCAGTTGTGCGAGCGCGTTTGCCCTCGGGTATGGTGTCGCGGGTTCGTTAGGGCGGGGATCCCGGCGGCTGGCATCACTAGGCTGACGGGTCCCGCGGCTTCCCTTCCACAACAGCGATCGCGTCCCCGACAGCGATGCGGCCGGGGGCATCGTGGATCATGTTCTGCGCGAACATCACCTTGCTGCCGACCTTGCGGTAGGTCGCGAGGGTGCGGAGCGGCTCCGGGCCGGCGATGCCGGTGTCGGGGTCGATGGTTGTGACGACGCAACGTGCGCACGGCTTCACGATCGAGAACGTCTGGTCCGCGATGGTGATACGGCGCCAGTCGTCTTCGGCGTGGGGGTACGGCGCGCCTCCGACGACGATGTTCGGGCGAAAGCGTCGCACTGAAAGCTCGAGGCCTGTGCGTCGACAGATCTCCTGCACCGATGCATCGGACACGAGCAGGAACGGATAGCCATCGGCGAGGCTGACGCGCCGTTCGTCGGGGGAGTAGCGCGGGTCGATGCGGCGGAAGCTGCTGTCCGGCAGGAACACGAGCCGTGTCGCTTCGCCGAGCAGTGTGGTCAGCCAGTCTGCAACGTCGTCCCCGCAATCGTGCACGCCGACGATGTCGTCCCAGATCGGCGCCTGCATCGTGCTGCGGTCGAATGTGGGCAGCACAAGTTCAGGCATACCTTCAGCGCTTATGCTGACACCGCCGTCGCTGAATTTCGGGCGGACACGTGTGAGCCGTGCGTCTTCGCGCTGCGTGACGAACGATCCGTTGCGCACGAACATCCAGCGGCGGTCGAGATGGAAACCGAAGTCGTCGATATCGGCGGCCTGCACCTCGATGCCGGCCGCCGATTTTACGGGATAGACGAACAGTCGACTGACGTGCACTACCGCGCTCTCACGATCGGGAAATACTTCCTGCCTTCGAGCATCGTATCGAAGTAGTTCCAGGTGACGAGTCCGTCGTCCGATTCGGGTTCGATCAGGAAGAACGCGAGACGGCCAAGCGGCTGTGCGACATCGATGACGGCGGTGCCCTTCGGCATCGTGACGTTTGCCTTCTCGTAATCGCCCCAGAGCGTGCGTTCCTGGTGGCCCTGGAACGGGCGCGGCGCGACGCGCGTCGAGTCGATGCGGAACTGTTCGACCGCGATCGTCGTGTCGCGTGTGAGCGTACGAATCTTCAGCCCGTGCTGCTCGAGCACGCGCATCGGAGCGCTGGCAACAACCTCGGGCGGGATGAAATACGCACGAGGCGCGGCACGGAAGTGAGTGCCCTTGAAGGTACCGGCTTCCCACATCATTTCGGGTTTCTTCACATCGGCGCGGCGCCAGATGGTGTCGCCCGAGTACGGATTCGCTTCACGAATCACCTCGCCGAGCAGGATCTCCACCTTCTGAGGCGCACGTTCGAAGTCGGAGCGGACTGGCAGGTTCTGCCCGACGATCGACTGCTGGTCGAGTTGTTCAACCGTGCGACGGATCAGCGGTGCATTCGCGCGCGCGAAGTCGAGCACTTCGTCGACGAAGTAGCGCGTCGCCTTGATGCGATCCTCGAACGTCGCATACGAATACGCTTCGCTCAGGATACCGAAGCGGTTGCGCAGACCGGCGTAGTTGTTGTTGAAGCGCGGGCGATGATCGAAGGTTGCCCAGGTCCGCGCGGTGTCGCGACCCATCACGTTGCCGTAGTAGTAGAACTCCCAGCCGCTCTTGCTGCGGACGTTGTTCGTGAGCTGCGGCAGCCACTGTTCACGCAGGATCGACGTGATCCGGGCATCCGTCCCCGGGTGCAGCGGAGGCGAGTACGTCAGATGGTACGCGTGGATGGTACCGTCGGTCGTGTGCAGGTCGACCGCGACCTGCGGGTCGTAGCGGTTGAGCATCGAGATCAGGCCACGCGCTTCGGGCGACTCGAGCTTCATGTGGTCGCGGTTGAGGTCGAGGCCCTGTGCATTGGGGCGCTGGCCCATGCCCTTGAGCGGGCCATGCTGCCGGCCGCGGTTCCGCGGCCCGAAGTTGTCGTTGCCATCCGCGTTGTAAATCGGCGCGATCAGCAGCACCATCGAGTCGAGCCAGTTGCCGTGCTGTCCCTGCGCGATTTCGCGCAGCAGCATCTGCAGGACTTCCTTCCCTTCGACTTCGCCGCCGTGGATGTTGCCCTGCAGGTAGACGCGCAGCTTGCCGCTCGCGCGCACCGCTTCCGGGCTGCCATCGCGCAGCCCGCGGCCGACCACGGCGAGGGGGATCGCGCGGCCCTCATTGGTCGTGCCCATCGTTTCGAGGTGGATCAGATCCGATGCGGCGTCGACCGCGCGCACGAACGCCATCACGTCCTCGTGCGTCGAGGTCTCTTCGTAACGGGTGCGTTCAGGCGTCGTCTTCAGGTTCGCAACGCTCTGTGCGGTTGCGGTCGAGGTGATCAGCAACGCGAACAGCGTCGTGGCGGCAGCTTTCATGTTCTTCCAACCGTGCTGGGTATGGGTGTCGGCATTAGCGGGCACCGGCTTCGTCCGCCAGGAATGCGCGATCTGCTGCTCGCGATTCGATTTTTAGCGCCCCGACCCGGTCGCCACGGTGCTCAGAGGGAAGCACAACAGAAGCGAAGGCGCGCCCGTGCCACAGGGGATTATATTGGCATCCATGACTGCGACCAAATCGACGCCCGCATCCAGGCTGGCCGCGACCTGGGAGCGACTGCACCGCAGGCCGGGCGGGAAGTGGCTGTTCAGCCGTCTGCTCGGCCGGTTCACGCCGTATACCGGGACGATCGGCGCACGCGTCGAGGACCTCGGCCCCGGCTACGCGCGCATCCGCATGCGGGACCGCCCAGCGGTGCGGAATCATCTCAATTCGATCCATGCGATTGCATTGGCGAATCTCGGCGAGGTCACCAGCGGACTTGCGATGCAGTCGACACTGCCGCCCGATGTGCGGGGCATCGTGACCGGGCTGGATGTCGAGTATATCCGGAAAGCTCGCGGCACGCTGATCGCCGAGAGTCGCTGCACGCCGCCGGTTGTGACCGGCCTGACCGATGCGCAGGCGGTCGCCGAGATTCGCAATTCGGAAGGCGAACTGGTGACGCGCGTCACTGCGCGCTGGCGCCTCGCTCCGCTTTAGCAGCCGAGGGCCGGTGCAAGCGCGGCGCAACCGTGGGCGGCGGTATATTGCACGTTGTGTGGCGCTCCCGGTTCAGCACGCCGCCCAACCATTTTCCACCTGCACCTGGCACTCATGACCGAACCGCTCTTCGATACGCCTCTGACGCGCGATGCGCAGATCGAACTGCCTGTGATCTGCGGCGCGATGTACCCGTGCAGCAACCCGGAGCTGGTCGCGGCGGCATCGGAGGCCGGCGCGATTGGCGTGGTCCAGCCAGTCTCGCTTACGTACGTGCACGGCTACGACTTTCGCGAAGGGCTGCGTCGGATCCGGCAACTGACCACGAAGCCGATCGGTATGAACGCGCTGATCGAGCAATCGTCCGAGCGGTATCGCACGCGCATGGAGCAGTGGATCGACATCGCGCTCGAGGAAGGCATCCGCTTCTTCATCACATCGCTCGGCAAGCCGCGCTGGGTGGTCGATCGCGTGCGCGCCGCGGGTGGCATCGTCTACCACGATGTCACGGAACGGAAGTGGGCGCTGAAGGCGGTCGAGAGCGGTGTGCACGGCCTGATCGCGGTGAACTCGCGTGCGGGCGGTCACGCAGGCCCGCGTACGGCTGAACAGCTCATCGATGAGCTCGGCGATCTCGGGCTGCCGGTCGTATGTGCCGGCGGAGTCGGCGATGCAGAGGACTTTGCGTACACGCTGAAGCTCGGCTACGCCGGCGTGCAGATGGGCACACGCTTCATCGCGACGACGGAGTGCACCGCCAGCGATGCCTACAAGCAGGCCATCCTCAACGCCGACGAAAACGACATCGTGCTGAGTGAACGTGTGACCGGCGTTCCACTCGCGGTAATCCGCACGCCGTATGTCGAACGGATGGGGCTGAAGGCCGGTGCGTTCGAGCGCTGGATGCTGCGTGGCTCACGTCGCAAACACTGGATGCGCACCATTTACGCGCTGCGCTCGCTGTGGCAGCTCAAGCACGCGTCGCTCGACACGAAGGGCACGAAGGACTACTGGCAGGCGGGAAAAAGCGTGGCCGGCATTGCCAAGGTGGAGCCGGTCAGGGACATCCTGGACCGCTTCAGAAGCGTCGCAGCCCAGGCGGGCGGCATGTGAGTCTGGGCCAGGGGCATGTTGATAGCGGCCATAAGTAAAGATTCGGGACGTCGTCCCAAAACTTTACTTATGGCCGCTTTTACTATCCCCGGTTAGCGTCCGGCGGCGCCGGCGTCGCGGTCCCGGTAGTCGGGCGCGCCGAGCAGTGCGCCGGTGCGCGGGTCGACCATGATCGAGTGCGCGGTGCCCTGCCGTCCACCCACGTTCACGGTGTGGCCCATCGCACGGAGCTTCGCGACGGTTTCCGGCGTCACCCCGTCAGCCTCGATGCTGATGCGGTCGGGCAGCCACTGGTGGTGCATGCGCGGTGCATTCACAGCCTGCTGAATGTTCATCCCGAAGTCGATGATGTTCGAGGCGACCTGCAGCACCGTGTTGATGATGGTGCGACCGCCCGGGCTGCCGATCACCGCGACCAGCTTGCCGTCCTTCGCGAGGATCGAGGGCGTCATGCTGGAGAGCATGCGCTGTTCCGGACGGGCGAGGTTCGGGGTCGTGCCGATCAGCCCGGTCTCGGTCGTGAGGCCGGGCTTCCCGTTGAAGTCGCCCATCTCGTTGTTCAGCAGGAAGCCCGCACCCGGCACCACGATGCCGGAGCCGTATCCGGCTTCCAGCGTGTACGTCACCGAGACCGCAAGCCCATCCTTGTCGACCACCGAGTAGTGCGTCGTTTCGGGGCTTTCGTAATCCGCGGTGATGTCCGCCGGCGCCGACGGTGTCGCTGCATTCGGGTTGATGCTCTTCCGCAGTTCGGCCGCGTACTCCTTGCTGGTCAGCTTCGCGATCGGCACCTCGTTGAAATCCGTGTCCGCGACGTGCTGTGCGCGATCCCTGAAGGCACGACGCATCGATTCGGCGAGGTGATGGATGTGTGCGGCCGAGTTGTGGCCCATCGCTTTCACATCGAAACCTTCGAGGATGTTCAGCATCTCGATCATTGCGATCCCACCGCTGCTCGGGGGCGGCATGCTGATGATCTCGTAGCCGCGATACTGCCCGCGCAGAGGAGCGCGCTCTTTCGCGGTGTAGCGGGCGAGGTCTTCTTCGGTGATGAGGCCGCCGCCGCGCTTCATCTCTTCCGCGATCAATCGCGCGGTCTCGCCCTTGTAGAAGCCGTCGCGCCCCTCGCGCATGATGCGCTCGAGCGAGCGCGCGAGATCCGGCTGACGGAAACGCTCGCCTTCCTCGTACGGCGTTCCGTTCTTCGAGTACGCGGCCAGGCTGGCAGGGTACTGACTGAGCCTGCGCAGGGCGCCGGCGAGGGAGCGCGCCAGGCCGGGTGGCACGTCGAAGCCATCGCGCGCGAGTTCAACCGAAGGCTGGACCAGCGGCTGCCACTTCAGGCGCCCGTACTTTTCGTGCGCGAGCGCGAACCCCGCGACCGTGCCGGGAACTCCAACAGCGATGTGACTGTTGTGGTGAATGCGCGAGGAGTATTCGCCAGCCGAATCGAGGAACATGTTCGGGTGGGCTTTGAGCGGCGCCTTCTCGCGGAAGTCGAACGAGGTCACGCGTCCGTCGGGGAAGCGGATAACCATGAAGCCGCCGCCGCCGATGTTGCCCGCGGTCGGGTAGGTAACCGCGAGTGCGAAGCCGGTTGCAATCGCCGCATCGATAGCGTTGCCGCCTTCGCGCAGCACGCGTGCGCCAACTTCGCTTGCAATGGCGCTTGCCGACACGACCATCCCCTCCTTTGCGGAGACGGGCTGTGTCGAATCGGTTGCGACGAGTTGTTGTGCAGGAACGACGTTCGGCAGCAGCAGCCCCGCTGCGAGCAGCGCCGACAACACCAGCTTCCCATGAAAACGAGTCAGCCGAGGCATAAACCCACCCTGTAGAATTGAAGGCTCGGAAGATATCCGGCGACCTTTGTCCGATGCTACCCCCAAGACTCAAGCTGCTAACAACCTGCGCGCGTGTGTGTCCTAAGGGGAATCCCGATCGAGTCGCTCGTAGTCGTGCAGGCGCTGCTCGTCCCCATGGAGCTTGGTCTGTCGTGCGCGCGGTCGTATCATCCCGAAACATTCCAGGCTGAACAGGGGAACAGGCTCATGAGCTTGCTGCGACGGATGGTCGACGTCGAGGCGGATGAGACGCCTGCCGTCGTCACCGCGTTTCTGCTGTACTTCTGCGTGCTGGGCGGCTACTTCATGGTGCGACCGGTGCGCGAGACGGTCGGCACGGTGCTCGGTGCTGAACGCGTCGCCGACATCTTCATGTACACCTGGATCGCGTCGATCGCGATCGTCCCGATCTATGGTGCGCTCTGTTCACGCTACAAGCGCAGCACCTTCCTTCCCTGGATCTACGGATTCGTCGCGATTGCACTCTACAGCCTCGCCGTGTTGTTCAGTGGCGAAGCGATCCCGCCGATCGCCGGCCAGTTCTTCTTTGTCTTTATCAGCGTACTGAACCTGTTTGTCGTTTCCGTGGTGTGGAGCTTCCTGCTCGAGCTCTTCAACCCCGGTCAGACCAGGCGGCTGTTCGGTGTGATCGCGGCGGGCGGGACCGCGGGTGCGCTGGTCGGGCCGTTCATGACCGACATGCTGGTCGGGCGCATCGGACACACCGGCATCCTGTTCGTCGGCGGCAGCATGTTCCTGGTTGCGATTGCCTGCCAGCGTGCGCTGCTGCGCATCGGCAAGAGCCACGACTGGACGATGGACGGTGCTGCAACGGCGATGGACCGACCGATTGGCGGCAATCCGTTCGCCGGCTTCTCGCTCGTCTTGAAATCGCCGTACCTGCTGGGCATCGCGACGTTCGTGATTCTGCTCGCATCGGTCAACACGTTCCTGTACTTCGAGCAGCTTCGCACCGTATCCGCGACGTTCACCGACGTTGCCGATCGCACACGTGTGTTCAGCCGGCTCGATTACACGGTGCAGAGCCTGACCATCATAGGACAGCTCACCATCACCGGCCGGCTCGCCAAGAAGTGGGGCATTGGCGTGTTGCTGACGGTGGTGCCGCTCGCGATGGTCGGCGGCTTCCTCGCCCTTGCGATGAGCAGCACGTTCGCAGTCCTCGCAGTTGTGATGGTCACGCGCCGGGTCGGCGAGTACGCGTTCGTGAAGCCGGGCCGCGAGATGCTGTTCAGCCGGGTCGACACGGAAACGAAGTACAAGGCGAAGAACCTGATCGACGTGCCGGTCTATCGTGGCGGCGATGCGCTGGTCGGGCAGGTCGACAAGGCACTCCAGAACACCAGCATGGGTGCGGGCGGCGTCGCGGTAATCGGCGCGGGCGTGGCCCTGCTGTGGGCGATCAACGGGTTCCTGCTCGGCCGCGCGAAGTCTCAGCATACGGTGGCGCCCGAACCGGAGCCGGTCGCCGCCCGCTGACGCAAACCATCACCGCGCCGCAATCTGAGCGGCGCGGTGATGCCAACCATACAATCCGCGCTGCTGTGTGCGCCGTCCTACAATCCGCGCTGTTGTGTGCGGCGCGGTGATGCACCATCATGCAACCCGCCCTGCAATCTGTGCGACGCAGTGATGCAACCCGCGCCGCCGTTTGTGCAACCTAGATGCGAACTCATCAGGAAGGCGCCATGACGACTCGTCGCAGTTTTGTGAAGACGGCCGCAGCAGCGGGTGCTGCACTCGCGCTGAGCCGGCGGGAACTGTTCGCGGAGCGCAGGATTGAACCTGCGCCCAAACCGCTGAAGCTTCTGATCCTCGGCGGCACCGGCTTTACCGGTCCGCACCAGGTGCGCTATGCGGTGGAGCGCGGCCATGAGGTCACGGTGTTCAATCGCGGACGCAGGCAGGCGGATCTGCCGGCCAGCGTGCGGCACCTCACCGGCGACCGCAACGCGCCGGACGGCGTGGCCGCGCTGCGCGGCACGGAGCAGTGGGACGCCGTGATCGATGTGCCAACCACCCTGCCGAAGTGGGTGCGCGATGCGGGCGAAGCGCTGAAAGGGCGGGCCGGTCAGTACATCTTCATCTCGACCATCTCGACCTACGCAGCCTACCCCACAGCGGGGATGGACGAGAACTCGCCGCTCGCGAAGTATTCCGCAACCGAGGATGCGTATTCCATCCTGCCGCCGCAGATCGCGGGACAGCAGTACGGCGCGCTGAAGGTGCTGTCCGAGCTCGAAGCCGAGAAGTATTTCCCTGGCAAGGTGACCGTGATCCGGCCGGGCCTCATCGTCGGGCCGGGCGACCCGAGCGACCGGTTCACCTACTGGCCGGTCCGCATCGAGAAGGGCGGGGAAGTCCTCGTGCCGGGGGATGGCACCGACCCGGTCCAGATCATCGACGCCCGCGACCTCGCCGAGTTCGTGATTCGCATGGCCGAGCAGAAGGCGTACGGCGTCTACAACGCGACGGGCCCGCGCTCGCCAATGAGCATGGGCGAGATGGTCGCCGGAATCCGCGGCGCACTCCCCGGCGACCTCGACGTGAAGTTCACGTGGGTCCCCTGGGATTTCCTCACGAAGCACCAGGTCCGCGGCTGGAGCGGCATGCCGACGGTCGTCCCGCCGGAGGAAGGGAACGACGGCTGGGGGCGGGTCAGCATCGACCGCGCAGTCGCAAAGGGGCTGACCTTCCGCTCGCTCGCCGACACCACACTCGCAACGCTCGAGTGGTACCACCCGTGGTTCAAGACTTTGCCGCCCGAGCGGCAGGCGCGACCGGGTGCAGGGATTTCGGCGGCGAAAGAGGCTGAAGTGCTCGCCGCGTGGAAAGCCGCGCCGAAGGCGTGAAAACGAGCCAGCCGAGCAGTGGGTAGTGGTCCGAGCCGTAGGTGCTGTCGACGCGTTGGTACTCGAGCCGCCAGCCCGCCGGCAGCTCGGCGAACATGTAGTCGAGCGGCCGGTCGAAAAGCGATCCCGTATGTGTGGGCTGCCCGGTTCCCGGTGGGGAATCGGGCAGTTCGCGTCTGAGTAGCGGAATCACCCGCTCCAGCCACTCCGGCCCCCACGTGTTCATGTCGCCCGCGATGATGATGCCGCTGTCCGGCTCGAGCGCACGGAGCAGCGCTTTCGCCTGGCGGACTCTGCCGGTGCCTGCGCTGGCGAGGATGCGTGTGATGCGCGAGCGGTTTTCGAGGTGGGCACTGACCATGCGAAGCCGTAGCTTGGGGTGCACATGAATAGATGCTGAGATCGCGACGCGTCGCTGGCGTTCGAGCGGCAGTTCGATGGCGCGCGGGTCCGCGAGTGGAAGTGTCGACAGGATCGCGTTGCCGCGGTCCTCGAAAGGCGGCCCGGTCGACAGCAGCCCGTTCCGCATCGACGGCGCATACAACAGCGCCAACCCAAGCTGCTCGGCATCGTGCACGATGTCCGTGCGCGGACCCTGCGGTGGCTGCGGGGCGATGCGTTCGGGAACCTCGATCCGCACGCCGCCGGGAATGTCGTCGCTCGCGCGATACGCTTCCTGCAGCAGCAGCACAAAATTGTGGACCGGCGGGCCGGCCGTCAGCCTGCCTGCACGCAGGTCGCGCACGAATGCCGAAACGTCACCCCCGCCGACGTGCACGTTCCAGCTCACGATGGCGAGTGAGTCGATGCGCTGCGCGGCGGGTGTTTCGGGGTTCGGGTCGAACAGCGGAGGGCCGACCGTCTTGCACCACTGGTTCAATTCGGCCTGCTCGTCCGGTGGTGCCGCGCCGATGAACCGAATGCTGTCACGCGCGTTCACGTCGTCGCGGCTTCCCGCGTCGTCGCGCGCTCCGGCATTGTTGTGAGCTGCTGCGCTGACGCGGGCGTCGACGTGGTCGCGGCCGGCTTTGTCGCGGCCCACCGCATTACTGCCGGCGCGCACACTTCCATCGATGAACGCGGTCTTTCGGCACTCCGCGTGTGCATCGAGCGCTTCGCCCGGCCTGCCGCAGCCCGCCACAATCAACACGATAAGCACGAGGTTTCGCACGCCCTGCATTATGCAGGATGCGTGCACTCCGACCCCTCGCGGGAAATGTGCTGTCAAGACTACCGGGATCGCCGTGCGACCTCGATACTTCGCGAATGCCTCCAGACGCAGCATCGAATACCCGGCATTTGATCGGTCTGAATCCCGAGCAGCGCGCCGCGGTCAGTCACACCGAAGGGCCGCTCCTCATTCTGGCCGGCGCGGGTACCGGCAAAACCAAGACGATCGTCCATCGCATCGCGCACCTGATCCGTGTGGCCGAGGTGCATCCGGCACGCATCCTGGCGGTCACGTTCACGAACCGCGCCGCCGATGAGATGCGCGAACGTGTGCAGGACTACGTGGGTCCGGAAGCGAAGCGGGTCACGCTCAGCACGTTCCACTCGCTCGGTGTGCGCATCCTGCGCGAACACGGCCATCGTCTCGGGCTGCCGAAGAAATTCGCGATCTACGCGACCGCAGATCAGCTCGGCGCGCTGAAAACCGCGTGCGCCGAAATCAGCATCGACGACAACCGCTTCGATCTGAAGAAGATCCAGTTCCAGATCAGCGACTGGAAGAACCGGCGCGTCAGTCCCGAACAGGCGAAGCGGGAGTTGAGCGAGGAAGGCGATGGCACGCGCGCCGATGCATACGCCGTTCTCGCCGCGACCGCGTACCCGAAGTACGAGGAAGTACTGCGTGCGTGCGGTGCAGTCGACTTCGATGACCTGCTGCTGCTGCCGACACAACTGCTCGAACAGGATGAAGAAGCGCGACGCGCGCTGTGGAAGCGCTGGCACTACGTCATGATCGACGAGTATCAGGACACGAATGGCGTTCAGCTCGATATGGCCAGACTGCTGTCGGGTTCGCGCCGCAACCTGTGTGTCGTGGGCGACGACGACCAGTCGATCTACGGATTTCGCGGCGCGCAGGTCGGCAACATCCTCGAGTTCGAGCGGCATTTCCCCGGTGCCCGCGTCATCCGGCTCGAGCAGAACTACCGCTCGACCAAACGCATTCTCGCCGCTGCAAACGCGGTGATCGCCGCGAATACCGCACGTCACGAGAAAACGCTGCGCACCGAAAACAGCGTCGGCGCGCCGATCGAACAGGTCGAACACGACAGCGAGATCGCGGAAGCGGAGTCGGTGGCGCGGGAGATTACGACGCGCCGATTAATGCACAAGCTGCCCTTCGGCAGCTTCGCCGTGTTGTACCGCGCGAATGCCCAGTCGCGCGTGTTCGAGGAAGTTTTCCGCAACCGCAACATCCCGTACCGGCTGGTTGGCGGGACCTCTTTCTTCGAGCGCAAGGAAGTCTCGGATGCGGTCGCCTACTTCCGCGCGATCGCGCACCCCGACGACGAAATCGCGTTGCGTAGAATCATCAACTATCCGACGCGCGGAATCGGTCGCACGACCGTGCTGAAGGTGGTCGAGTTCGCGCGCGCCGAGAACATCGGCTTCGCGCGCGCACTCAAGGAAGTCACCGCCGATGTGATCGGGGCGGCTGCACTTCGCGCGATCCAGCAGTTTCTGCTGCTACTCGAGGATGGTCGCAAGGAGCTGCATGCCGCGGAAGCCGAGACCGCGCTGAACCGGCCGAAGGAAGGCACCACACCGCTGGGTCGCTGGGCACTCGCATTCCTCGAGAAAACCGGGATCGAGCAGGAAGTGCGCTCCGATCCGCGCAATGCCAAATCCGCCGACGCCCGCGCCGACAACCTCAAGGACCTCGCCGGCACCATCACGCGCTACGAGCGACGTGTGTGGGACGAGCGGTTCGAGCCCGGTGCGAATCCGGATGATGAGGAATGGGAGCCGCCCACGCTCTCCGGCGCGCTCAGCCGGCTCGCGCTCGATGACCGGCCGGACGAGGAAGAGGATGACCGCGTCGACCAGCATCGCGTGACGCTGATGACGCTGCACTCGGCAAAGGGACTCGAGTTTTCGGACGTGTTCCTGGTCGGCCTGGAAGACGGGATCCTCCCGCATTCCCGCTCGATCGATGCGCCGAATGGCGCGGAGTCGCTGCAGGAAGAGCGTCGTCTGCTGTATGTCGGAATCACGCGGGCGCGGCAGCGGCTCACACTTTCGTACTGCAGACAGCGCAAGCGCGCGGGCGGGGCCATCGACTGTCTGCCATCGCGGTATCTCACCGACATCCCGCAGGACCTGCTCAACATCCGCGGCAGCAATGTCGAGCTGCCGCCGGAAGAGTCGAAGCAACTGCGCCAGAACTTCTTCGCCAACATGAAGGCGATGCTGGCCGAATAGTCTTCGGTCACGCTCAAGTCACGGCACGGGGACGGACCGCTGCCAGCTTTGTGCTCCCTTGATTCAACTTGTTTCCCGGGAGGAGCAATGAGGCGTTTTGCAGTTCTGTCGTTGATCGCAATGCTGGCGGGTTGTGGCAGTGACTCTTCAGGACCGGATGGCGGCAGCGGCGGGAGCGAATTCGATATCAAAATCAGTGGCGGCACCAAGCCGACCTACACCTGGGCCGGCGGTCCTGCATTCAGCGTGAGTGTGGTGCGGACGGCCGCGCCAACCACAATCGTCTGGGGCATCGCCAACCCGGCCATGACGATTGGCTCGCCCGTGACGCATGGCTCCCCCAGTGGTGCTGCGGTCACCGCGAACACCGAGCCTACCCTCACCGCCGGCGTACGGTACCGCGTTGCGATCACCCTCGCCGATACCAAGACGGGGTGGAAAGAGTTCACGCCGTGAAAACGTTCGGGGCCCGTGTCTGCGCGCGGGTCCCGCTTCAGTTGGCGCATGGAGCCAGCACGGGATGGTGAGGTGCACGCCGCTTGTAGCCGGATCGGTCAGTCTACGGAGGCGGGGGCGGGGTGGCGGCGCTCATGCTGGCCGCCGGGTTCGCAGCCTGGTGCTTCGCCGGCTCGTGCTTCGTGCTTTGCCGCTCCGTGTTTCGCCGGGCGCCAGGTATGCGAGCTTGTCCATGCGTCACACCGGGGCACGGAACCAGCACGCGATCGTGTAGCGCTCGCCGTGTGTGACCGGCGTTACTTCATGGGTCGTTTCCGGACGAAACGCGACCAGCGTTCCGGGTGCAGGGTGAACCGGAATACGCAGGTTCGGCGCGGAGAAATGCCCGTGCATGACCAGGGATCCGCCGCCGTAGGTGCAGGGTTCGGGCTCATCGGTCCGGCGGCTCAGGAAAATCACGGCCGAGATCCGCCGAAACCGCGAGTCGTCGTACACCATCGGCGTGTTTCCATCCTGGTGCGGCACAAAATAGTCGCCGGTCAGGTAGCGCAGGAACTGCGGTTCTTCACAGTCACCGAGCACAACATTGAAATGCTGCTCGAGCCGTGCCTTCACACCTCCGAGCCGTTGCACGATCTGCTCACGTACCGCAGGCGATACCTGGAGTCGCGTAGTCCTGCGCACGGAAGGGGCAACCCGCCCGCCAGTCGCGCTGTCGAGAACCGTGGCTTCCTGACCGGCAAGGGCGCGGAGTTCCGCCAGCATGCGCTCGCATGTGGCTTCGTCGAGGAATTCTTCGATCTGCAGCAGGTCGATCATGCTTTCCTGTCGCTGGTCGGTGTTGTGGTTGGTGCGGGTAGTTTCGCGCGCCTTGCCGACGCGGGGGTCGGGGTCGGGGGCGGGGTAGCGGCGCGCATGCAGCAGTATAGCCGGTGTTGTTGTAATGCGCGAATTGGGCTTGTTGTAAGGCGCGTGCTGCACGTTGACGAGGCGCGGCGTGTCGCCTACCCTACCTGCAATCTTCCGCGGAGCATACATCATCGCGCAAACACAATCGCCCAGCACGCCGCAGGTGCGCTGGGCAAAGGTCATCGATCAGTCACGTTGCATCGGCTGCCATGCGTGCACGACCGCGTGCAAGTCGGAGAACCTGGTGCCGCTGTCGGTCACGCGCACGTACGTGAAGTACGTCGATGTGGGCGAGTTCCCGCAGGCGCGGCGCAATTTCCAGGTGACCCGTTGTAACCAGTGTGACGACGCGCCGTGCACGCATGCCTGTCCGACCGGGGCGATGTTCCGGCGCGCCGATGGCATCGTTGACTTCGACAAGTCGATCTGCATCGGCTGCAAGGCGTGCATCGCCGCCTGCCCATACGACGCGATTTTTATCAACCCGGAAGACCATTCGGCGGAAAAGTGCAACTTCTGCGCGCATCGACTCGACGTCGGGCTCGAGCCGGCGTGTGTGGTGGTGTGTCCGGTCGAAGCGATTCTGGTCGGTGATCTGAACGATCCGACCACGAAGGTTGCCCAACTGGTCGGGCGCGAGCCGACCAATGTTCGCCGGCCGGAGAAGCAGACGCAGCCCAAGCTGTTCTACAAGGGTGCGAGCCAGGCCACGCTCGATCCGCTCGCGGCCGAGCGGCCGACGGGCGGTCTGTTCATGTGGAGCGAGCAGGGCGACGTGCCGCATCAGGTGACGAGCGGGTTTCCGCAGGCTGCAGCGCCAACCAACTCGAGCGCCGCGGCGGTGCTGAGCTACGACATCCCGCATCGCATGCCGTGGGACTGGCGGGTCAGCCTGTACACCTGGACCAAGGCAATCGCGGCTGGCGTTTACCTCGTACCGTTGCTGCTCACGCTGCTCGGCTTCGGTTCCTGGACCTCGAGCAGTTGGCTGCTTGGAATGCCGATTGTCGCCGGTGTGTTCCTCGCGCTCACGGGCGCACTGCTGATCTCGGACCTCGAACACCCCGGTCGCTTCTACCTGATCTTCACGCGGCCGCGCTGGGGCAGTTGGCTCGTCCGCGGCGCGTTCATCATTGCGGCGTATTCCGTGGTGCTGGCGTTGCACTTCATCGCGGGACTCGCCGGCGCCGCCGGGTTCACGAAGCTGCTGGCCTTCGCAGGCGCGCCGCTCGCCGCGATGACTGCGGTCTACACGGCGTACCTGTTCGCACAATCGAAAGCGCGCGACCTGTGGCAGAACCCGCTGCTCGCACCGCAAATGCTCGTACAGAGCCTCCTTGCCGGAAGCGTGGTGATGTTGCCGCTGGCCGCTGCAAATGATCCGCGCATGGCGCCCGCGCTGCTGTGGACCGTCGCCAGCTCAGCCGGGGTCGTGCTCGCGTTTGTCGGATTCGAACTGACAATGACACACGTCACCGCACACGCGAAACTCGCCGTGTGGGAAATGACGCGAGGCAGCTACGCCGGGTTCTTCCGGGCGGGGACGATTCTGCTTGCGCTCGGTGTATTCGCGGTAGTTATCCCGTGGGTCGCACCTGCTGCGCTGGCCGGACTGCTGCTCTACGAACACGCGTACGTACAGGCAGCGCAGAAGGTCCCGCTCGCCTGACCTGCCGAAGCGCCCGCTACGAGGTGGCGGGCGCTTCGTCGAAGAAGTTGACTATTCCGGTTTCGAGCGAGTACTCCGCGCCGACCACCATCAGACCACCATCCAGGATCAGTTGCTCCAGGACCCGCGATCCGTGTCGAAGGTGATTTACCGACGCGCGGATGTTTGCCCGCACGGCTTCCCTGACCAGCGCGTTTTCGTCATGCCGAAGCTCGGTCGCAAGCAGGCTTTGCACGGACGGACGCACTCGATCGACAATCGCCATCAGATTGCGCGACGCGCTCGTGTTGGCTGCGCGCAGTGTTTCCAGCGTGGCGAGGATGGCGCCACACTGCGAATGCCCGAGCACCACGACCAGGCGTGTGCCGAAGCGTTCCGCCGCGAACTCCACACTCCCGATCAGGGACGGCGCGACGATGTTGCCGGCCACCCGGATCACGAACAGGTCGCCCAATCCCTGGTCGAACACGATCTCCGCAGGGACTCGCGAATCCGAGCAGCCCAGAATGATCGCGAAGGGCTGCTGTCCGACGGGAAGCTCGGCCCGCCGTGCGTTCACACACGGCTCGGACGTACTGATGCTGGACGCGAATCGGCTATTGCCCTCACGCAAACGCTCGAGCGCTTCGTGGGCTGAAATCATCGATTTCCTTCCGCTTTTGTTCAGAATATTGCGGAAAGCTGCGGGGCCGATCCGCCCGCGGTCAATCGTTCAGCCGAGTTCGCCGGCCGGAAGGCGTGCTTCGAGGGCCTGCCGTTCGCGGAGCAGTTGTTCGAGGAAATCGACCTGCTGCTGAAGCTGCTGGACCTGCTCCTCGAGGAGTTGGAGCCGCTGATCGGTGGCGGGGTTTGTGGCCGCGGCCGGCGGCCGGGGCGGAGCCGCCGGATTCAAGGCAACGCTCGGCAGCGAAAGCACGTGGTCGAAGACCCGACGTACCATGAGCACCGGGCCGCGCCCGGTCAGGTGCTCCTGCTTCTGGGCGCAGAGGCTCGAAAGCGCAGCAGACAGTTTCCACGAATCGGGGCGGCGCACCAGCAGCCGATAGATGTGACTCCCGGCAACGATCCTCACCCGTCCGCGCAAAGGGCCGACCCGCAGCGTAACGCGCTCGATCTCATCGGCATCCACCTCGATCTGCTGCCAGCGCGTTGGCCCACCCGAGCGCAGACACAGCAGGCGTTTGTCCGTAACAACAATCAGCCACGAGCGCCGCAATACGCGGATCCGCGCGATCTTGCCACGTGCGATGGCGAGGAGCTTTTCGTCCGGCCGAAGCACCCCGGGCAAATCACGCAGCTCACGCTGGTCCCACCAGCGCGTGGCGTCACCGAGGGTCTGGAGCTGTTGATCGAGAATTCCGCGGTCGATAGCCATGCTGCTTCATCCGGGCTTCAGGGGTTCGCGTGAAGGATTGATCCGAATGCCGCCCGGCGCAAGCGGAATACGAAGCCGGCCCCGCAAGCGGAATGCGATGCCGGCACGCGCAACGGCCGATCCGTGCCGGCCAACTCCAACGCAACCCAGGGTGTTGATCGCGACCGCCCGTCAGATCACGACCGAGTGTCCCCCGATCGGCGTCGTCTCGACCCGGTTGCTGAACCCGGCGATCAGCGGTCTGCCCTGCGCGATCGCGGCCTGGACATCGGGGAGCTGCAGCGAGGCCTGGTGACTCTCACGGCTGTCCCACACCTCGGTGATCCAGAGGGCGTCTGCATCGTCGGGGTCCTGCGCAATGATGTAGCTCAGGCAGCCCGGCATCTCGCCGGTTCCTCCGAGCAGGATCTTCGCAAGCGCGTCGCGCTGCCCCGGAACAGCCGTCATTTTGCCGATCAATCCGTACATGCATCTCCTCGGTTTTGGTCACAAAACTGCGGTACGATCCGGTAGAGCGGCTGTCGCCGCAAGTAATCCGCGATACGACGGACGCCGTTCAGATGAAGGCGGGCTGCCGACCCGATCGAGGATACCATGGAGCAGGCGTTCGAAAGTTTCGCGCATGCCGCCGGGCTCGCACTGGAGGTGGTCGGAATCTTCACGATCGTTGCGGGCGTGTTTGCAGCGACGATCGTGCTGTTCGCCGATGTCGCCGCCGCGACCCGTTCGAGCACACCTACAGACGCTACCGCAAGGATGTTGGCCGGGCGATCCTGCTGGGGCTCGAACTCCTCGTCGCCGCCGATATCATCGGCACCGTTGCCGTCGAGCCGACCTTCCGCAGTGTTGGGGTGCTGGCTGTGATCGTTGCGATTCGCACATTCCTCAGCTTCTCGCTCGAACTGGAGGTCTCCGGGCGCTGGCCGTGGCAGAGAGAATCGGAACCGGCGGTCCAACCCGGGGCCGTGGGAATGCAGCCGCAGTCGCAGCGCTCGCTGTAACCAGACAACAGCTTCCGGAAGTGCATCGATCGTTATGCGTCATCGATACGTCGAAGCGGCGGACGGCCTTTCGACAAACGCCGGGTCAGGCACGTCGCGTCGTCCAGATGAACGGCGCCGCGACCAGGCTCGCGAGCACGATCGGCCACAACTTCCCGCGCCAGAGCGCATAGTTGCCGGCCAGCTCCGCCCAGCTCTTCCGATCGACGTAGTGCCCGAACAGGAATTCGAATGCGACGGTCAGAATCAGCCAGGCCGCGCTGATGGTCACAAGGTGTCGCGTCGTCGGCTGATGCAGCCTGCGGAGGAACGGACGTGTGACCAGCAGGATGATGATGATCCCGAGCGCGGCGCTGACAATATCGGCGGCAGTGCGATCGAGCCCGGGGACAAGCGCAACCTCCCGGAAAATCCCGTTGATCACCATCAGTGGCAGGATCACCAGCCACGCTAGAAGGGCTCGCATCATGGCGTCACTTCAGCATCTGCCGGAATGCCTGCAATGCGGCCGGGTGATAGATGGTCCCGTGTGTTTCCTGTGGCAGGGGGGTGTACGCGGATGTCACCGATTGCGGCGCGCTGGTACGAAGAATCTCCGCGAGCCGGCTGGTCAGTTGCGCGATTTCCGGCTCGTTGCTGCTGGCGAGGTAGAGAGATCGATTGGCCGCTGCACGGATCCGCTCCCCTGCAACTTTCACGAGCTCGCCGTTGTTCCACCAGAGGCTCGGATCGAAGGCCATATAGATGTCGAACAGGTCGGGCTCGAGCAGCAGCGTCTCCACGATGAACAGCCCCGCCAGCGATTCACCGACAATCGCACGTTCACCGGTCGTCCGGTAGCGTGTGTTGATCGCCGGCAGCAGCTCGGCGCGGATGAATTTCCGGAACGCAGCCGAACCGCCGACCACGGGCGCGATGGTTTTGTCTTCCGCGTTTTCGGTCGGGCCCGTCAGGTCGCGCCTGCGCGCGGTGTTCTCGATCCCGACCAGCATGAACGGACGCATCGTGCCATTCATCACAGAGACCTGCACGAGTCCCGCAACATGCAGGAAATCCTCTTCGATTCCGCCGTCCGGCATGTAGAGAACCGGCAGATGCGTTGTATCGTATCCTGCCGGAATGTAGACGTTGATCCGACGCGCCTCGCCGAGCACCTTCGACTCGAGCGTGAATGTCTCGCCGATACTCAACTCCGAGACCGCGCCGATCGCTGCCGGGGCCTGCGCAGCCACCGGTACGGACAGCACCAGCGCAGCCAGTGAAAGCCAGAAGAATCTCATCGAATCATCCGTGAAAAATCATCCCGCCAAACGACAACGGTTCCATGCGCCGTTGTACAATGATCATAACGTAGGCAGGGAAGCATCTTGCCAACAGTTGCGACGATTCGCACCCTCAGAATCACGCCCTAGCGCGAAAGAATCGGCAGGTATTCGGTCCACGGACCGACCGCCTCACGATACTGCTTCGCGAGCACCCGCGAGGTCTGGGCAAGGTGACCGAGGTCGTGCACAACCCAGGTCGCGAGCAACTGTCCGAGGCTCACCCTGCCGAACGCCGGATGTTCGCCCTCGAGGGCGAGTTCCTGCTGTCCGAGGTTCCAGCTCCGAAGCTCCGCGATGCTATCGCGCCTGAGTTGCGCGAATTCATCCAGAAGCTCGGGGATCGATCTGCCTTTCGTGGTCTCGTAATGCCCGAAACGATCGAACGGCGGAAAGCGGCGGTCAGAGCCCTGAGCGAGGATCACGCGTGCGCGTGGCAGCCAGTCGGTCCGTTCGGCATGCACGAGGTGGCCGAGGTTGTCGAAGGCGCTGAACGTGTCCGGGCCTTCGTTCGGCGTTGTCCAGGCGTCCGACAGGCCCTGAAGCAACGAACGGAACGTTGCCGGGGTAGATTCGAGCACTTCGATGGCGTGCTCCAGGTCGAATTGCATCGCGAGGCTCCGTGAGTTTTTGTGGCCGGATTACGGGATGATACAGATGACGGCAGGACCGGGATACAGGATGGAGGATCGGGGAAGGAGCGGGCCATCTGCAGGGTAACGCGGAAACTTCATGAGCATCCGTCCTGACATCCTGCAGGTGCCTGCTCCTCCCTGCGTCACCCCGCCTCACCCCGGTCCCGGCCCGATCCTGCGTCAGCAGATCCTGTGTCCCGCTCCTGCCGTCAGGAGGTAAGAACAACCGCAGGACCGTGACACAGGACGAAGGAGCGAGCCCAACTGCAGGGTGACGCAGGAGCATCAGGTGTGGGGACCCTTACAGGTTCGATCGGGATTGGATGAGGCGGCTCGAAGCTGGCGCCCGAGCGCAGTTGTACCTACCATAGTTGGTTCCGAAACCAGACAGAGAGGATTCATCGCCATGATGCGTGCCCCTGTGCGGGCAATCTTCGCCATTTCGTTTCTTGCGGCTGCGTGTGCCTCACGCGCGGAGCCGCCGCAGGCTGTCGTCCCGGAAACCGGGGCGGACCATGCACAGGCGGCTGCCGAACCCGCGCACGCTGCGATGGACCATTCGGCGCACATGCAGCACGGACCCGAGCTGCCCGCGACGGCGGGGCGCGGGTTCACCGTGGCGGACGTTCGGTTCATGCAGAACATGATCGGCCATCACGCGCAGGCGATCCGCATGTCGGAGATGGCGCCGAGTCGTGGGCCATCCGCGGCCGTGCTCAAGCTCGCAGAAAAGATCGACATCTCGCAGCGCGACGAAATTCTGTTCATGCAGCAGTGGCTCAGGGAGCGCAACCAGGCGGTTCCGAGCGATGAGCATGCGCACACGATGATGATGCCGGGCATGCTGACGGACGAGCAGCTTGCGCAACTGAGTGCAGCGCGCGGCCAGGAGTTCGATCGGCTATTCCTGAGCTTCATGATCGGGCATCACGAGGGTGCGCTGCTGATGGTTGATGAGTTATTCGCAAGTCCGGGCGCAGGCCAGGATTCCGATATCTTCCGCTTTGCCACCGACGTCGACGCGGACCAGCGCGACGAGATCTTCGTGATGCAGAAACTGCTCGACACCATCCGAGAGGAACCGAGATGAAACAACGTATACTCCCATTCGCCGCGATGTTTGCGGCTGCCGTCGCGGTCGCGCCTGCTGCAACGGCTGCGCAGCAGGACACGATTGCGACCACGAACGATCCGCGCGTCGGGCTGAAAGCGGGACCGAAGAACACCGCGGGCATTGCCATTGAGGGGATGCGGCTGGTCTCCTTCACGCCGAAGCCGGCGGTACTCGACTCCGCCCGGGGTCTTACCTTCATCAACTCGGACCTCGCCTTCCGCGGGAACATTGTCTATCAGGGCAACTTCAGCGGGTTCACGGTCTGGGACGTGAGCAATCCGGCAAAGCCGGTCGAACTGAGCACGGTTGTATGTGCGACGGACCAGGGCGACCCTTCGATCTACGGCAACCTGCTTTTTGTTTCCGCGGAATCGGGCCGCTCACGCAAGGACTGCGGCACGCAGGGTGTAGAGGATGGCAAGGACCGCATGCGCGGCGTGCGCATCTTCGACGTAAGCAATCCGCGCAGCCCGAAGCTGATCAAGAATATCCAGACCTGCCGCGGTTCGCACACGCACACGATCGTGCCGCATCCGACCGACAAGAACACGATCTATCTGTATGTCGGCGGCAGCTCGAACGTGCGTGATGCGGACGAAGTGCCCGAGCTGAACTGCTCGAGCGGTCCGATTTCGGAGAATCCGACCACGTCGCAGTACCGCGTCGATATCATCAAGGTCCCGCTGCAGAATCCGCAGCAGGCAGCGGTGATCGGCTACATGCGGATTTTTGAAGGCCTGCCGGGCTCGCCCGGGCGTGCCGGCGTGCCGGCGTCCGAGGCGCAGGGAGGTGCGCAGGGCCGCCGCGGCGCGATGGGCCCCTCGGGCTGCCACGACCTGACCTCGTATCCGGCGTACAACCTGGTTGCCGGCTCGTGCGGCAGCTTCGGCATCATGCTCGACGTGTCGAACCCGGAGAAGCCGGTGCGGACCGACGCGAAGTCGGACCTGAACTTCTCGCTCTGGCACACCGCGGTGTTCAGCAATGATGGCAAGCGTGTCGTCTTCACCGACGAGTGGGGCGGTGGTACCGCGCCGCGCTGCCGCGCCAGCGATCCGCTGCGCCTCGGTGGCAACACCATCCTGTCGATCGAGAACGGCAAGATGACGCAGCATGGCTATTTCAAGATGCTCGCTGCACAGGAGAACACCGAGAACTGCGTGTCGCACAACGGCGGACTCGTGCCGGTGCCCGGCCGTGATATCATGGTGCAGGGCTGGTACCAGGGTGGCGTGAACGTGTTCGACTTCACCGACCCCAACAAGCCGGTCGAAATCGCCTACTTCGACCGTGGCCCGGTCAGCGACGAGTCGCTGGTCGTCGGCGGTTCGTGGGGCGCGTACTACTGGAACGGCTACATCTACTCGTCGGAACTGTCGCGCGGTCTCGATATCCTCGAGCTCACGCCCAGCGCGCACCTCTCTGAAAACGAGATTGCCGCGGCGAAGCTCGCGCGCATGGAAGAGTACAATCCGCAGGCGCAGCCGAAGGTCACCTGGCCCGCCGCGTTCCCGGTCGTGCGTTCGTACCTCGACCAGTTGCGCCGCAATCAGGGGCTGTCCGCAGCGCGCCTGACCGCCATCACGACCGCGCTCAACAATGCGGAGCGTGCCAGCGGCAACGCACGTCGTGATCAGCTCAACCGCCTCGCCGGTGAACTCGACCGCGATGCGGGCAGCGCAAGCGATGCCAACCGCGTCCGCGCGATGGCAGCGGCGGTCCGCGACCTCGCCCAGGCCAGTCGCTGATCGTAAGTCGATAACAATAAAGCGGCGCGGACGATGACTCGTTCGCGCCGCTTTGTTGTTTGTCCGCTCCAGCAGCGTGGATCAGTTCGGCAGTCGCGGGCTCGCGAGGTCGCCGCGCGGATCGAGGTCGCGCTGGAACTGCAGCATCGTCGAAGCACGGCCGGGCGCGTCGTACGATGCTTCGTACACGTTCAGTTGATCAGGCGTGTGTTCGATGAACACGATTGCCGGCTTGCTGTCTTCCGCACCGCTGGTGATGCGCATCGACAACGTGCCGAGCTGAAGTCGGCGCGAGTACACGTAGGTGCGTTGACCATCCGGGTCCTGGATGTAGATCTGCCACGGCTGACCATCATCCCACGCGAGTCGGCCGCGATATGATTCCACGCGCGCCGTAAGAAGGATCCGCTCCGCACGACCGTCTCCGTTCAGATCCGCCTCGGCACTCTGCTGATAATTCCAGCCGTCCTGGCCGGCGATGGCGGGAGCAATCGCCGTGTCGACAAGCTCAACCCTGATTGCGGCTGAGACCTCATCGCGTTCGTCCGCGGCTGCGCGCGCGTCGCTGCGCGACGTTTCCTCGACGGAGGATTGCGCAATGTCGCCGGTTTGGTCGGCGGCGGATTGCGGCTCGGCATCACTGCACGCACTCACAAGCAGGCCGCTCAGCAACAGCAACAATTTCGTTGTATCGGTGTGTCTATTCACTCGACTCCCGCTTCTACTCCGGTGCGTCGACCAGCCGGATCGCGTCCAGCAGGCCTTCGAGATGCTCGCGCCCCAGGCGCGACCAGACGTTGTACAGACAACCCTGTCCCGCGATCCGCAGATATGCGAGCTGGTTCGGGCCGGTACCGCCCTCGGGACCGTACCCCGCTGAACTGCCGTCCGACCAGGTGCGCTGGTATGGCCATTGATGCGCTGACGGTTCCGACGCAGCAACGCCTGCACCCGCAATACCGAACGCGCTGCGCTGTCCGGGCAGATCGTAGGCGACGCCCCAGCCACCGGCGAAATTCGCGCGACGTGCAGTTGCATTGCGATCGATTGCGGCACTCGCGAATGCGATCGGCGCACACGTCGCACGGTTCTCCGCGTTTCGCCATTCGGTCAGGTAGACCGTCGGAACTGCAGAGGAGGGAAGCGGCGCCATCGACCAGGGCGCGGGTTGTACGTTCGGTGCCGGCTGCCCGGGCTCACTGCCACCGCTCGAGCACGCCGAGATCAACAATATGGAAAGGATCAGCCCCGTTCTCATTATGCTCCTCGCGACAGAAACCGTTTCGTCGGTGATTGAACACCGATCGATTCAATACGGCCGCGGAAGAGGTGCAAGAACTTCGCCGATCATGTGAAGCTAAGCTGGGGGGTTGTCATCGCTCGCAACGATGCTGACGTGTCCACCGGCAACACGCCACTCACCTGATCGAATCTTCTGCCACATGCGGGTGTAGCGAACCGTCTCGCGTCGCGTCTGCCCCGCGACTTCCACGACGATTCGCGTACGCAGCGCCGTAATCGCAGCAGCATCGCCGACCATGCGCATACGCAGCTCTTCCGGGTGATGCTCGCGAAAGCGAACCACACCGGAGCGATGCGCTTCGATGTCCTGCGCCTTCGTCGCAAGCTGTCCGTCCGGACCGGTGAACAGGAGATCGTCTTCGAGCAGCGCATCCAGCAGCGCCGTGTCCGCCGCGAGCTGCGCGCTCCGGAGTGTCGCCTCCGCTTCAAGCAGCTCCGCTACGACCGGCGTAACCTCACCCGCGTACGCCCCGCGCATCTCCAGTTCCATTACGCTCTCGCTCTCGCTCTCGCTCTCGCTAACGATCTCGATTTCGATTTCGATTTCGATTTCGATTTCGATTTTGTCCCTTGTCCCTCGTTCCTTATCCCCTGTACCCTCGCCCCGTTCAACCCCTCCGCTGCCGAAGCACCTCGTATACCGCGATGCCAACGGTGGTGGAAAGGTTGAGCGACCGCACGAGCGGAGACAGGATCGGAAGCCCAACCAGCCGATCGCGGTACCGCTCCTGCAACTCGGCGGGGAGACCCACGGTTTCGCGCCCGAAGATCAGTACAACATCGTCGACCTTCCCAAGTGGTGCGTCCCAGAACACCTGCCTCGCCCGCGTCGAAAACAGGAAGGGCTCACCCAGTGAAGGCAGTGCCTGCTCGAATACGTCCCACCCCGGCCAGACCCGGAGATCGACATGTTTCCAGTAGTCGAGTCCCGCACGTTTGAGGCGACTCTCATCGAGCGAAAATCCGAGCGGCTCGATCAAATGCAAGGTCGCACCCGCGGCGAGGCAGGTGCGGCCAACGTTCCCGGTGTTCCAGTGGATTTCAGGGTTTACAAGGACAACGTGTGTCGACATGGCTCCGGAATCGATCGTAAACGAAATGCCGGTGCTGAAGTGCGCGTTCGGCAAACGTTCTCAGGATGCCGCAGCGCTTTCAGGTTGGCAATCCGCCATCAGCTCCAGAAGAACGCCGTGATCGCAATCGCTGGTTCAGGCGCCGGCGATACGGTTGCGAAGCTGCTCCTCCTGCGCGCGGAGTTCGCCGGTCGGGTCGCTTTCGGCGAAATCCTCGGCTTCGAAAACCGGACGGATCTCGACTTCCGATTCGGTTCCCGGCATCGGATTCGGCATGCGCTTGACCCACTCGATCGCTTCGTCCATCGAGGCCACGTTCCAGATCCAGAACCCTGCGAGCAGTTCCTTGGTCTCCGTGAACGGCCCATCGATTACTGAACGCTGAGTTCCGGAGAAACGCACGCGCTTTCCCTTCGAGCTCGGCTGCAGTCCTTCGCCGGCGACCATAACGCCTGCGTTCACCAGCTCCTCGTTGTACTGCCCCATCTCGCGCAGCATCTGCTCATCGGGGAGCGTGCCTGCTTCGGAGGTTTCGTCTGCCTTGATCAGCACCATGACTCGCATCGGTCTTTCCCTTCCGTTCGTGGGTTCGAATTCACCGGGCACGTGTGCCGCGCCGATCTGCCTGCACGTTATCGTCGACCGAAGGAATGCAAAATCGACACACCTCGAAATCACGGCCGATCGCGGTCCGTCTCTGCTCCGGGCGAGGTGCCATGGACATGAGGGTTCAGAACCGACGCGAGAAGCCGAAGCCCCAGTCCGCGGTTGTGCCGGTCCATGGGTCGACGCTTCGAATCCGGAGTTCGCCGCGAAGCGCCCAGTCTTCGTGGAACCTGATGCGAAGTCCGCCCGCTGCCGCGAGAGTCGGGAACGCATTGCCGGAGCCAAACGCGTAGCCGATGCCTGCGCCCAGATACGGCCCGAGCAGGCCGGATGGCCGCTGCACCTGCAGCATGACTTCCGGGAACCAGTGGTTGATTCGTTCACCGGATTGCGGCTCGTAGGTGAAGAACGCGAGTCCCGCTTCGGCTACGAGCCAGCGCGCACGCGCAGGAACAACATCGAGCCACGCCGCCGCAAACGGCGCTGTGCCTGTGCCGCTGAGATCGTATTGCGCTGCACCACCCATCAGGCCGATGCTGGTTTCCGTCTGCGCCGCTCCCGGCGAAACGATGCCGATGGCGAGGGCTACGCCAAGAAACGCGGTGCGAAGCGATGAGCGAACACTCATGCAGAACTCGCAGGGTCAGGGTCACGGTTTTGAGAGGATACAGTTGGATCACTGCAGCCGTTCGGTCACCACGAATAATGATCGCCGGCGATGTGTTTCGAGGCTACAACCACTCACCTTCACACTCGGGGCAGCGCGTGCCGAGGTAGCGGACCTCTGAAACGAGCTCGGTTATCGGGGGGAAATCATGCTGCGGGCCGGCCGAACGGGCCAGAGTCATGTCGCCCCACTGATCGGCAATCACAACGCCGGGGTACGTTGGGCCCGTTGTTGATTCCAGCGTCGCTTCGGGATCGCCGTAACTCCGGAACGGCGCAGCGACACTGCGTTCCGCGCCACGCACCGCGACGGCAACATCGGCCCCCCACGAATCGATCTCTTCCGCCGCGCCGGACACCTGGTCGAGGTAGCGCGTGCATTCGGCGCAATCATTGTCGTGAAGCAGCAGCAGCACAACGGCACGGCCCTGTCGCAGAAGCGGAGCTTCCTCTGTGCCCGAGGGCAACACGGCGTTCGTGAGCTGCTGTTTGCGACTCGTCAGTCGAGAGCGGTCCATCGTTCCGGCGCTCCTGAGTAGTGGTCAGACTTCGTGCCTCTACACCTGCCAGAATTCGGCTGCGGCAGCCGGCAGTTGGGACAATACCTCGTCAAACTCATTCTCCCGAACATGCATGCGCAACGCGCGAGCCACGTCGCGGATGGCGGTATCCGGCGAGTAGTTGTGGTTGGGGCGAAGCGATTGGATCTCGTTCGTCATTGTGGCCACATCCTCGAACTCGCGCCGGGGTTCATCCGGGTCCCATTCGGCAACAAACAACGCCCGAAGACCGACCGGAAGTACGGTGGCAAACCGGATCGCGTCCCGAAGATCGAATCGCCGGCGAAATGTCTGGAAGACGGCCTGGGTTGTCGTGTAAGCGGGATTCGAGGTGGTAAACCCCGCAATATCCCGGACGTCCGCGAGGAACGCGTAGAAATGATCTGTCGCTCGCTGGTACTCGGGTGGAGGTGTCATTTCGGGAATCCAGTTGAATCAAAGGTCGGCACTGCCTGCGGGAGTTGCAATCAGGGTTCGAGCGTTTTCCGGTAATGTACCGATCGCTCCACGACCTCGAAGCCCAGCGCCTCGTGTGCGGCGTGACTCACGTGGTTATCGAGCAGTGCGTCGGACGCAAGTTCCGTGTAGCCGTGTTCGCGCGCCCATTGCTCCGCCGCCTGGACCAAGGCGCGGCCCGCCCCTGAGCCACGCAGATCTTCGTCGACGTACCAGCTTTCGATGTAGGGCGTCCGACCGGTGCAACCCTCGGCGTAGTCGCGCACCGAAACTTCGACAAAGCCGCCGAGCCCGCTGCCGGAGCGCTCGAGCACGAACACCACGGTCGGGGTCAGGTCATCGGCTGCCTGACCCGACAGGTACGCCTCGATGCCCGGGTTGTGGTCGGATTCTTCGGTGTCGGGATACAGGCCGAACAGCATGCGCAGCCATTCAGCTCGATCGGTCGATGTGACGGTGCGAATCTTCATCACAATGTCAGAGGAAGTCGACGAGCCCGGGATTCCTGGTGTTGAGACGGTCGGCCTCGGCAGGCAGATCGCGCAACAGTGCAAAATCGGCAAAGTCGAATCCCGGAGCGACGGTGCAGGCAGCCAGTGTGTACGCTCCTGTAGTTCGCGCGGCCTGCCATCCATCGGCCGGGATGATGCGTACCGGCATCGCGTGGCCGGCAAGCGGACTGAGGAGCATCGCTGAGGTTTGTTCAAACTCCGCGTCTGCCAATTGGAGTTCCAGCGGATCTCCCTCGAGGTAATGCCACACTTCGTCCGAGCGCACCCGGTGCCACCGGCTGACCTCGCCGGCATTCAACAGGAAATAAATCACGGTAAGTGCGGCCCGAGCTGTCCGGTCGTCAGCAGGATCGACCGACTGCGCTGACCGGTAGATCTCGCGATAATGGCCGCCCTCAGGATGCGGTTCGAGGCGGAGCGTTTCGATGAGTTCAGCCGCGCGCGGAGTCATCATTATGCTCAGAACGTGCGCCTCGCATCTACTGCAGTCGTATCCGATACCTGTACCCAGCCGACCGGCCCTGAATCGGATATCACTCTCACCCACCAGACCGTTTCCGGCTCGCCTGCAACTCGGAAGTTTGCAGTATCGTAGGTCGGGCATAGCGCCGCGTCGATCACACGGCCTTCAATCCGCACAAAGCAGGTGCCCTCCGCTCGGTATTGCAGGTACTCGAACTGCGCCCCGGCTGCAACGGGTACCGAAGTCTTCGGGTAGCTGCCGCGGTAATAGGCATCCCAGCCCAGATACTCAATCGATCCAAGATCCCGACCGGTTACCTCGGCATCGCGGATTGCTGTGACCGCGCCGGGCCGGAGCGTCTGGAATCGCGTGCTGTCAAAATTCAGCGTTGTGTTCGGCGGCACCTGAAGCGTTGAGACGATGGGCGCATCGAAGCGCGGCGCAGCATGTACAGCAACCGCAGGAGCAACCACTTCGATCACCGGCCGTCCCTCTTCAGGCCAGGTCTCGGTCTCGAACATCGGGCCTGGAGTTTCATTTGAATCGATGGAAGACGACGGTTGTGACCCGGTGGAACACGCCGCCGCGACGCAAAGCACCAGGCCGGGAAGCAGCACGTGTCGAATCACGCGACGAACCGGCCGTAACCGCATTCCATGCCGTGTCAAAGGAAACCGCTTTCTCTCATGCGAAGCGCCGCCATCGATCTATCCTTCACGCGGTGATGCAGGTACACAGTCCGTCGCAGGACAGCTAACCAGCGCCGCCGCTTTGTCGCCAAAGACGCGCCATACTGGCCCGTTCTCGTTTCGTGAGCCACTGCACATGCACTGACTCGTGCGTCCTGGAATTCGGGGTAGCATGGAGAAAAAGATGAAGCCGGTCAATGAACAGGTCATGGTCATCACCGGAGCCTCCAGCGGAATCGGTCTGGCAACGGCACTCGCTGCCGCCGATGAAGGCGCGCTGCTCGTACTCATCGAGCCGGGATCAACCAACACGCCGTTCCCGGAACACGCCCGCAACTATATGGATCGCGAACCCGCGCTGCCCGAGGTGCGTCAGAGCCAGACGCGCAGGCCGCCGCTGAATCCGAACAACTGCTTCTGCGGCAGCAATGCATCGTCATCTTCGAAGAAGCGCATCTGTGTTCCATCCAGGCTCAGGTCGACATGGCGCATCAGGCGGATATCCGCACCGGCGCGCAGACGCAGACTCGGCCCGCTGACATCCGAGGTCCATGTCGTGTAGCCGACGTCCGCGCCCAGGAAGGGACCCACCGATGCATCGCGTCCGAAGCGGTACTTGCCACCAATCGCGAACGTGCGGAATCCGTTCGCACACGACTCGCCGTCCAGACAATCGAAACCGAAGTTCCATTCATCGAAGCGAACCGTGGGAGCGAAGTTCCGCGAAATGCCAACATCGAGTTCAAGTCCGACGCCGGTTGCGGCTTCGGGAGCGTGGGTCGGCGCCCAACCGTAACGCGCCGCGAGTGAAGCGCGCGGAAACTGCTGCGCGGCTGCATCTCCCCTTGCGGTAATCATGCAAGCCAGAAATGCAAGTCCCGCCCAGAGCGGCATCGATCGTTGGTTCATCATGGTTGCTCGCCTACTTCATCGCGTTGAACGCGTTCAGAATCTCAAGCAGATTCACATTCGCAAATGAGAACTCGCCGGCGCGTACGCGTTCAGCCCCCGGATAGAGCGGCTGCTCCCGCTCATTCCGAACCTTGAGCACCATCCGGTACGGGCTGGACAGCTTGTACGCGCGACTCCGGTTGCGTTCGCGGATTGCGCGCTCAACTCCATCACGAATTTGCTGCTGCGCCTGTTCCGGAGACATGCTGATCACAGCGTCCGCGATTTCCTGCTTGACTGCAACGCCTTCGATCGGACCGAGCAAACCGCGCAACTGTTCGACAATCGCGCGATCGCCCGCGACGAAAACTACCGGAACATCATACAGACCCGCGACAAGCGCATTGTAGCCGCCTTCCGGCAGCGATACGCCATTGATCGAGAAGTCGATCACGTTGCCGTTGGAGGTGTGTTCGAGAATCGCGTTCGGTGTTCCCGCCTTCGCGTGATAGCCGACAAATACGACGGCATCGAAGGTCGAATCGATGCCCTCCATCATGTTCTTCGGGCCCGTGCTTGCACCCCGTAGAAGACGCGCGCGTGGATCGACATCGCCCGGCAGAAGATTCTGCTTGCTGCCGTGCGAGTCACGGACGAGGACCTCGGTTGCGCCGGCGCGGAACGCGCCTTCAATCGCGGCATTCGCCTCGCCCGCCATGATCCTGCGAAAATGCGCGTAGTCCGGACCGGTTCGGTTGATCTCGCTGCCGCTCACAACGCCGGCAAGCCCTTCCATATCGATGGAAATGAAGACCTTCAGGCCGCGAGCCTGCTGTGCAGCCGTGTCGTCATAATTGGCAACGCACGCAGTAATCGCGAACGCTGCGACAAGTGCTGATCTCATAGAACCGTCCTATCAGGTAGCTGCTGCGTTCCCGTGTGCCGCACAGGTTCCGGTCAACGCAGCACGCATCGCACGCCTGGAGAGAGAGTATCGAAATTGCGCAGAAAGATACGGCCGCATCGGATCCGGACAAAGCATTCGGCACCGCTCACCCGCTAATCCGTTCATCCCGCTGGATACCGTCGCGTCGCAGCCCTGCGGCAGTTCGCTTTGCGGTAGACACAAGTGTTGATCAGCCTGGGGAGGTTGCGAAAGCGCGACCCTGTTCCCGGGACGTTAGCCCTGACCGACAATTGACAGCGGTAACGCAACCCGGTATCTACCGAACCCCAACAACTTCTGAGCAAAGGCCGATTGTGAGCGGGCACCGGATCTATACGACCAGCTTCGCCAGTGTCTATCCGCACTACGTCACCAAGGCGGAGAAGAAGGGGCGAACAAAATCGGAAGTCGATCAGATCATCTGCTGGTTGACTGGTTACAGCCAGATCGGGCTGGAAGAGCGGCTGAACAGCGGGATTGACTTCCAGACGTTCTTTGCCGAGGCGCCCGAGTTAAACCCCGCGGTTACGCTGATCAAGGGTGTGGTCTGCGGCGTCCGGGTAGAGGAGGTCGCGGATCCGCTCATGCGCGAGATCCGCTACCTCGACAAACTCATCGACGAGCTGGCAAAGGGAAAAACGATGGAGAAGATCCTGCGCCACTAGTACCGTCGGCGAAGCTGACCTTGTGATCCACGGCCTTGCCCCCATACCAACTGGTCGGTATATTCATACCATACCAACCGGTTGGTTTTCCGCGCGGATCGCCCGACTACGACCGCGACCTCGGTGAACCGGGCGGCGGGCTACTGTCAGAACGCAGAAAGGACGCAGACGTGAGTGGGACCCGGCAACATGAGTCGAGGCTGAAGTTCCTCGATGCAGCCCTGCACGTGATTCGTGCGAAGGGTTATACCGCGACGCGGGTGGAAGACATTTGCGACGCGGCCGGCCTCACGAAGGGCAGCTTCTTCCACCACTTCGGGAGCAAGGAGGAGCTGGCGCTGGCGGCGGCCGATCACTTTGCCGCGATGGCGGACCAACTTTTTGCGAGTGCGCCGTATGGGGAGGCGGCCGACCCGCTGGAGCGGCTACTCGGCTATGTCGATTTCCGGCGTGCGCTACTCCAGGGCGAACTGCCGGACTATACGTGCCTGCTCGGGACGATGGTGCAGGAGACGTACGAAACGCATCCCGCGATTCGAATGGCCTGCGAGAAGCACATCACCGCGCATGCGTCGAACCTGTCGGTCGACATCGCGGAAGCGAAGCGCCTCTATGCGCCGGATGCGCCGTGGACGGCAGAAAGTCTGGGTCTCTACATCCAGGCCGTGATCCAGGGTGCCTTCATCCTCGCCAAGGCGACGAATGGTCCGGAGATCGCGGCGGAGTGTCTGACTCACCTGCGGCGCTACCTCGAACACCAGTTCAATCACCCCAGCAATCAGGAAGCGTGAACCATGGCTACCGAGCAGAAGAGCGGGCCGACCTCGAAGATTGTTCCACATCTCTGGTTTGACCGCGAGGCCGTAGAGGCGGCGAAGTTCTACGCCTCTGTGTTCCCGAAGTCGCGTGTCGACAGCGTGGCTCCCATTCCTGCGGACACCCCGAGTGGTCCAGCGGGGTCGTGCGATATCGTCGAATTCACGGTATTCGATCAGCCGTTCATGGCGATCAACGCGGGTCCCCTTTTCCGAATCAACCCATCGATCTCGTTCATGGTCAACTTCGATCCGCTGTTCTTCGGAGCGGCTGAGACCCGCGAAGCGGAAGCGCGAAAGAAGCTCGACGAAGTCTGGGAGAAACTGACCGACGGGGGGAAGGTGATGATGCCGCTCGACGAGTATCCGTTCAGCAAACGGTACGGCTGGGTCGAGGATCGGTACGGGGTGTCGTGGCAGTTGATCCTGACGGATCCCGCGGGTGAACCTCGTCCGGCGATCATCCCGTCGCTGATGTTCAACGGGCCGAACGCCGGTAAGGCGGAAGAGGCGATCAGATACTACGTGTCGGCATTCAGGAACGCTCACCTGGGATCGCTGCATCGATACGGACCAGGTCAGCAGCCGGACGGAGAGGAAACGATCGCGTTCGGCGAGTTCATGCTCGAGAACGCGTGGTTCGCTGCGATGGACAGTGCACGTACGCATGGGTTCGCGTTCAATGAGGGGGTCTCGCTGCTGGTGTATTGCGAGGATCAGGCTGAGATCGACTACTACCGCGAGAAGCTGTCCGCGGTGCCTGAAGCTGAGCAGTGCGGCTGGGTGAAGGATCGCTATGGCGTGTCGTGGCAGATCACGTGGAGACAGCTCGATCGGATGATCGCGGACCCCGATGAGAATCGCGCGCGCCGTGTTGCCGAAGCGATGCTCCGGATGAAGACGATCGACATCGCCGCACTCGAACAGGCCTACGCAGCGCCAGCCGCATACAGCGAAACAGGGGTGAACGGATGAGCACGCAGGAGAACGAAGTCATCGGCAACACATCCGGTAATGCGACGAGCGTGGCGCAACCGACAGCGCACACGCTCGAGGTACCCGGGGCAACGCTGGTCTATGATGTGAGACGCAATGATGCGAGCAGCCAGCCGATCCTGTTGCTGATCGGCTCGCCGATGGGTGCAGCGGGGTTCGGCACGCTGGCCGGGTACTTCGGCGACCGCACCGTTGTCACGTACGATCCGCGCGGAAGTGAACGCAGTGTCAGGGAGGATCCCGACAGCGACATCACGCCCGAGATCCATGCCGATGACCTGCACAGACTCATCGCCGCGATTGGCGGGCCGGTCGACATCTTCGCGAGCAGCGGTGGCGCGGTGAATGCACTCGCGCTGGTTGCGAAACATCCTGAAGACGTGCGTACGCTCGTCGCACACGAACCGCCGCTCGGTTCCGTGCTGCCCGACCGCGAACACGCGCTCCGTGCGACCCGCGCTGTGCACGACACGTATCACAGCCGCGGGTGGGGAGCCGGGATGGCGCACTTCATCGCGGTGGTCAGTCACACCGGCCCGTTCACCGCAGAAACTGCGGAACAGCCCGCGCCGGACCCGGCGACGTTCGGCCTGCCGTCCGAGGACGATGGCACGCGCACCGATTCGCTGCTCAGTCGCGCCATCATCACCGCGACACATTACGAACCCGACCTCGATGCCCTGAGCCGGGCAGCCACGCACATTGTCTTCGCCGCAGGCGTCGAATCGGAAGGCCAGATGACGGGTCGCGCCACCCACGCGATTGCGGGAGCGCTCGGTATGAGCGCGGTGATTTTCCCGAGTGGTCACGGCGGCTTCCTCGGCGGCGAGTACGGCCAGACCGGGCAGCCGGAAGCGTTCGCTGCGAAGCTGCGCGAAGTGCTCGCAGCGAACTGACGCATGCTTTCGGCGAACGTGTAGCATCTCCGCCCGGTCGCGGCGGAGGTGCTACGGAATCACTGCAGAGACCGGATCACAGGCCAGCGGGAAGATGCTGTGATCGCAGTGACGTCAGTCCGATGCCTGCGGCGGTTCAGCGTCGCCGCTCGGCCCGTAGATGTCGGGGACCTTCGAGCCGAGAGCACGCAGATACGCGGAAAGCTGACCGCGATGGTGCACGCTGTGGTTGTTGGCGAATCCGATCCATGCGGCCCGCGACCTCTTCATCATGCCGAAGAAGTCCAATTCTTCCGCAAGCCGGTCCCCCGGCACTTCACTCAGCCGGCGAAGCGCCGCGGGGATTCGCTCTTCATAGAAAGAAACGATGTCCTGAACGGTGCGGAACTGCGCTTCGAGTTGCTTCACCGCTTCCGCATCGAACTGGAAGGCACCGCGCTCGATGCATTCGAGGAACCACAGGTCTGCCGTCGCGATATGCGTCGCGAGTTCCCATGCAGTTCGCGACTTGCCGTCAGGTCGGTAGTCCCGTGTTTCATCGCGAACGGCAGAGAGCACGCGGACTGTTGCGGGGAACTCCCCGTTCCACAGCGCGGCCATGGTTTCGGCGATTGCCTTTGCGTGATCGGAATTCGACATGATGTCCGGTCCCTTTCATTGGTTGAGTGCCGACTGTCGTTTCCAAACGGAGAAAACGCGCGGCGTCATCGATCTCCGCGTGGTCAGGGCAGGTACATTGAAGACCCTGGTCCATTTCATCAGAGACTCATGGTTATGCTGATCCCACGTAGAGATCGTGACCGCTCTCCGTGCCTTGCTGGTTGTAACCGAAGTCCAGTTTGAGCGCGTCAAGCGTTCGGGCGTGTTCAGTGCCCCAGGCATACATCTCTCCGAAGCTCGCCGCGATCGCCTCGAGCGGGCCTTCGTGTCGGAAATGCAGGTACCGACGCGCCGGGATCTCGAGCCCGGTCATCCCCTCGGGTATATGCTCGAGCGAATTGACCTCGGCGCCGACCAACTGCCTGTACGTGCCTGCGTGTTCCTCCACACTCACATCGACGAAAACATCGCTTGTGCGATGATGGATCTCGCCAGCCCGCGCGCGGAGTGTTTCCCACGCCCTCGGCACTGCAGTCCAGAGTTCGGCCCAGGGCGCGACGACTTCGATCCCGACCACCTTGAGCGGGCCCAGTTCAACGATCTCCATCACCGATTCGTCCAGACCGCAAGTTCATTCCCGTTCGGATCGGCGAAATGGAATCGGCGACCTTCAGGCAACGCGAAAAATTCCCAGTCAGAAACAGTTGAATCGAAGCTCCTGGCCTTCTCGATGTCGGCTGCTGGCAACTCGACGTAGTCGATGCGCGGATCCGTACTCATAGGCATCCTTTGAGCGAGACAGATAGAAGTAAGCCGGAAAGTTTAACCGATTCCGCAAGCAGGTGGTGTCGAACCACGGAGGGGCACTGACGGAGTGGTGCGATAATGGGCCGAACCGCCTCACCGCTTTGTAAGCGCACCTCCGTATACGACGAACCTCCTGCGGCAATCTGCTACTGCGCAGGCCGCAGGACTACTCAATGCGCATCGCCGTAGCGGGATCCACCGCCGCTGCCCGCCGCGCCGGCAGCCAACTCGCGAACAGTGCGACGAGCGCGAGTAGTCCGACTGTTGCGACAAGCGTGGCGGGATCGGTGGGCGCAACATCGAAGAGCTGCGCGCGGACTTGCCCACCGAGCAGCAGCGCGCCGGCAATACCGAGGGTGAGGCCGATGCCTGCCTGTGCCATCGCCTGCATGATGACCAGCCGCTGCACATGTGCGGGCGCCGCCCCGAGTGCGATTCGCACGCCGATCTCCCGCGTGCGTCGCATCACAACGTACGCCATGACCCCATAGATGCCGATCGCGGCGAGCCCGCATGCGGCAGCACCAAAGATGGAGAGCAGCACCATCAGGAAGCGGCGCGGCGCGACCGTTTCGTTGAAAGACTGCTCGAGCGTGCGCACGGCGGTAATCGGCTGCGTCGGGTCGATTGCGTTCACTGCGGTGCGCACCTGCGGCAGCAGCACGAGCGGTTCACCCGTTGCGCGGATGACGAGTTCGAGTCGGCGTGTCGTGTACTGCGCGTGGGGCAGCAGCACATACGGCCGTGCCGGCTCGACCGGCCCCGAACGCCGCGCGTCGGTAAGAACGCCGACGATCGTCACCCAGTTGTCTTCGCCGTCCGGGCCGCCGAAGGAAAAACGCGCGCCGATCGGATTCGTGCCGCGGAAGAAGGTGCGGACCATCGTTTCGCTGACCAGTGCGACGCGCGGCGAACCCTCCCGGTCGGTCGGCAGCAAGTCGCGGCCGCTCAGCAGGCGCATGCGCGATGTTGCCACGAGCCCGGGCGTCGCCGCATCGAACGCGACCGGCAGTCGCTCGAGTGCCGGTGGCAGCTCGACCCCGTCGATCACGAGCGAGGCGCTGTTCGGAAGTCGTCCCAGCATAAACCTCGAGATCGCGTCGGCAGATTCGATTCCGGGCGTCGTTCGCAGTGAGGTCAGCAGCTCGTCGTAGAACGCGCGGATCTGCTCGGGCGACTCGTATTTGCGCGCGGGAAGGTTCAGCTCGACCAGGGCGACGCCGTTCGGGTCGAAGCCGGGGTCAACGTCCTGCATTTTCGCGAAGCTTCGCAGCATCAGCCCCGCGCCTGCCAGCAGCATGACCGCGAGCGCGAATTGCGAGACGACCAGCACGGGCCGGAGCCGTTCGGCCGCAGAGCCGCCGATTGCGCCGCGGCCGCCCTGTCGAATTGCGCCCGCCGGCCCGCGACCGCCCGCATCCAGTGCGGGTGCGAGCCCGAACAGCAGACCGCACAATACGGTCACGGCGGCCGTGACGCCCAGCACCGAACCGTCGAGCCGAATCGCGTCGAGTCGCGGCAGCGAGGGCGGCGCCAGCGCCACCAGCCACTTCAGGCCGACGAATGCCGCGAGCACGCCCAGCGCACCACCCGCGAGCGCGAGCAGCAGGCTTTCGGCGCCGACCTGCAGGGCGAGCTGCCGCCGGCTCGCGCCCAGCGCGGCCCGCACCGCCATCTCCGTGCGGCGCCCCGTGCCGCGGGCGAGGAGAACGTTCGCGATATTCGCGCATGCGATCAGCAGCACGAGCGCGACGGCGCCGAGCAGCACCAGCAGCGGCTGGCGCACATCGCCGACGATACTCGCGCGCAACGGCTCGAGCAGCACGCCCATGCCGTCGTTGGCCCCCGGGTACGACTGCTCCAGCCGCCGCGCGATCGCGCTCATCTCGGCCTGCGCCTGCTCGAACGTGACGCCCGGCGCCAGCCTGCCGATCACGGGCAGCCACAGCGCGCCGCGTGCCTCGCGCAAATCAGGTGACGGACGCAGCGGAATCCAGAAATCCTCGTCGTCCAGACCGGGCGGCAGCACTCCAATGACCTGGTACGGCTCCCCGCTCAGATTCAGCGCTCGACCTGCGATTGCGGGGTCCGAAGCGAACTGTGTCGCCCATAACTCGTGGCTGAGAATCACGACGTTCGGCCCGCCGACGCTCTCCTCCTCGGGCGTGAACACGCGACCCAGCACGGGCGCGACGCGCAGGATGCCGAAGTAGCCCTCGCTCACGGCCGCGCCGGACAGCTCACGCGGTTCGCCCGCCCCGGTCAGGTTCCGCGCGGCGCGGGCGACCGCCGCCATCCCCGGAATCGTGCGGCTCTGTTCACGCCAGTCCGCGAAGTTCGGATACGAGGTGATGTCCTTTTCGATGCCCTGCCGCGGATTGTTGAGCCAGACACGCACCAGTCGGTCCGACTCGGGGAAGGGCAGAGGGCGCAGCAGGACGCCGTAGACGATGCTGAAGACGGCGGTGGTAACGCCGATTCCCAGCGCGAAGGTCAGGATCACCGCGACGCTGGTGGACTTGTTCCCGCGCACGGAGCGGTACGCGTATTTCAGGGTCCTGCCGAAGCCGATCATGGATGCCCCTTCAGCGATGGGGACGGGGAAGTTTCAGTGTGCTGCGCTGCGCGCGTTCGATCAGGCGTTCCATCGACTGCCCCCCGAGTCATGAGGAAAATACCTCGGCCGCACTCGCACCCCGAAGCTGTTCGACAGAAGTAATGCTCGGAACTTCTCTGTCGAGCACATGCTTCGCATCGAAACGTTCGAGCAGCTCGCGCTTGAAAACGCAAAGGCTTGCAGGATCTCAGAGCGAGGCGGCGTGTTCCCAGTCGCCACGACTCGCCGCTGAAACTGCTTCGTTGAATACGAATTCCGGATCGGTCATCGCGTGATCGCTCCATTTGCACTGTCGAGTAGAAACAGCACTTCTGCCACACCGTCCGGCCCGACCTCAGGTTCACCGACCCGTTGGAAGCCACACTTCTCGAGCACACGCATCGAGCGCACATTCGATAGCGCGACGTACGCGTGAATCGGCCGATGTTGTTCGTGCGTTTTCAGGAATTCGTCGAGCGCTGAACTTGTGAGACCGCGCCCCCAATACTCCCGCCCTACCCAGTAGGCGACGAGCCGTTTGCCCTCCTGTTCCCAACTGGATACATAGCCCGCCACTCGACCATCAACCAGAATGGTAAGAATTCTGTTGTTGTCGTTTCCGAGAACGTTGTGCTGCCAGTGTGAGGAGAATGCGTCCCATTCCCTGACGAGGTAGGCCGCCATGGACGCCGCCTCCGGGTCGCGCTGATGTTCGAAGAAGACCTCGAGGTCGCTTTGAACGACGTTACGCAGCATCGGATCACTCCGTCATTCGTCAGGATAATGAGATTGGTCGCCGTGAACCCTGCATTAGCGCAATGATCAGGCGAGGTGAGTTGAACTGCACGTTGGCCGGCTTCGGTCCGTGTACGGCAGGCGGCGCCGTTCGACTCGCTGCACAAAGACGTTCATCAACGCTGCGCATTCGACTGCATGGGTCTCGAGCAGGAAGTGTCGGCCATCGAGAACATGCGCCTCCATGCGCGGGAGCGCCAGAACGAGAGCACCTTGCGTTTCCAGCCGACCGGGAAGCAGCATCGTCTGCCAGTCCTTCTCCCACAGTCCGGCATCGATCCGCGCGGCTATCCGCGGTACACCGCCCACGTACTGGTCGCGAATTCCCTCGAATGTGAGGTGCGCCGTCGCCCGGGCTTCCCATTGCAGTGTCGGGTCAGCCCAGTAGGTACGCGTAGCCGACCATTCCGGGCCCAGCCCGCTCTCATGGGCGTTCGCATTCTGGATGATCAGGCTGCGTATGCTGCGTGGCCTCCGCGTAGCAAGAAAGAGCCCGGTCGCTGCCCCGAAATCATGAATAGAGATGGAATCACTCGACTCTCAGTTGCGCGAGCAGTTGTTCGATCAGATCGGCAAAACGTGAAAATGTCGGCTGCTCGATCGGCGCGGAACGCCCGAATCCCGGAAGGTCCGGTGCGATCACAAAGCAATTCGCCGCCAGTGCGTCGATGACGTTTCGAAACGATGCCGATGAACTCGGAAACCCGTGGAAGGACGGCGGATTGTCACGATCCCGGCCAGTCGAACCGCGAGTTCTGCACCTTCGAGTTCTTCCATAGGTTCTTGATCCGGCAGCTCTGGTTCTTCACCCGTTTCTGGTGTTAACCGGTTTGGTGATCTGGCGCCTTCTGAATGACGTGCGACCGTGGTCTGCCGCTTACCAGGATACCCCCAGCGTGACCGGGATGAAATGCGCAGTGTGGAAATCAATTAACCCGAAATCCGAGAGCACCGTATGCAGTCCGAGGTCTGCACTCAGAATCATCCGCCCACGCCTGACTTCGTGACCGATTCCGAACTGCGCGCCCGGAACCGTGCCGTACGGATTCGACACATTCGGAATCGATAGGCGATGCCCTGACACTCCGATGTGTGCGCGCACGCGGGAGCGCTCGGTGGAATAAAGACTCGGGCGAACGCTTACGGCGGCGCTGACGGATCTCCAGTCGCCGTGTTGCCGCGGTGATTCGACACTGCCTTCACCTCCCGGAAACATTGCGGTTCCGAACTCCAGGCGCAGCAGGCCACCGGACGTCGATACGAACGCAAGCGCGTGATACCCGAGGCCGCGTGTGTCCGCCAGAACCCCCAGAGGCAACGCGATTCCCGCAGCACCGCCGAGTCGCTGACCGGCTGCGAAACTCGCATGTGTTGCCAGCAGAAACACAATCGCAAAGACGGTAACCACCCGCTTCGTTGAAAAGTTCAATGTTCCCCTCGTTCGTTGACTGCGTCATGCGCATTGGTATCCAGTCGCGCCCGGATGGCAGGCGGAACCAGGAGGTCATCCGCGATGGCTGCGATCTCTTCCTCCGCCAGCCAGACCGACTCGAGTCCCCGCAACTCGCCGGTCAGGAATTGCCGCTCACGCTCCTCATGCAGCGCCATCTCCAGCGCCAGCCGCTGCGTATGCGGCAACTGGTTGAAGGCAACTCCCTGTTCGGGCGCATAGCGCTTCCTTTCCCAGCTCCGCAACGGCGGCTGTTCGATGAGGTGCTTCATGAACGCCTCCGAGCCACCCCGCTGCTCGATTTCGGTCACCGCCTCCGACACCTGGCTCTTGTTTGCACCAGCCGAATTCAGCCGCGGCAACATAAGAGCGGCGGTCCGCTCCGCTTCATCGCCTGCGAACTCCAGGAACTCATGCTTTTTGCCCGGGATCTCGATCTTCACGTACCAGGTCCCGTCGTAGTGACGCCCCAGTCGTGTTGATTGTAGCTGCTTCTGCTTCAGCTTCAGGACATCGCCATCAGGTGTGGGAACCCGAACGATTGTGCGGTAATGTGCCCAGAGGTTATAGAAGTTGCCGGACTGCCCGAGTACGGAGAGCGAGATCACGCCTGTCACCAGACCGGCCGTTACCACCGTACCGGCTACCGCGGCAGCTCCGGTGCCCAGAAGCAGCATCCTGCGGCGGCGTCGCCCGAACTGGTCTCCGTAGCGCCAGGCCGCGAACTCCGGCCGGAGCGGCTCGCCGATGCGAACCAGCTCCGTGCCTTCGCTGATGCGAGCGAGTCCGATCTGCCCGGTCGAAACACGCAGCCGCGTGCCCCGGAACAGACGCTCCGCCTCTTCGATGCCCTCCCAGCGCGATTCGAGGGGCACCAGGTTCCAGCGTTCGCATTTCCGGCACACCACCCACAGGCGACCCTTCGCCGGATCGAATGCGATGCGGCGACCGATCTGCAGCGACTCAATCGCGGCGTTGCGATCGAACGCGCGATTGCAGAACACACAGTCGGAATACATCAGCCGCGCTCACGAACGAGGCGTTGTGTCACACGTCGTGCGATGCATCGGATCGGAGCTTCGCATCCGATCAACGCCTCTCGTTTCGAACGGCGATGCGCATCGTCAGTCCGGCCCGCTCCGCATCCTGCCGTGCGGCACTGACCCAGAGCAGCAGATCAGCGCCATTGTCGCGCTTCTTCCGTGCGAAGATGAACGCCATCTCCTTCCCGTTCAGTTGCTCCGCGATGCTCCAGCCCTGCTCGCGCAACTGCGGCTGGAAGTGACGGATGAGCTGAGCCGGCGTGTGCGACGTGGTCACAGCGGAACGGGTTTCGTATTCATTGCCGCCACCACCGCCGCCACCACCACCGACGACCTCCGCACCGTCCGGCGGCCGAAGCGAAGGCATCAGCGATTCCAAAGCGGTGGGAGACGGCCGGGATGGCGGCGCTGCGCAGAAGCGCCCCTCGCCGGGCTCATAGTAGCTGAGCAGAATGTAGCTGCCGCCAGTGGGGTTCCGACGCACGTTCATGACCAGTTGCGCGTCCGTTCCCGGCCAGCAGAAGCCGCGGTACCGGTCCGCCGTGTATGCCGGCAGGAAACCGCGGTCCGGTTGATTCGGCTCCGGACGTTCGACCCAGCCGGCGGCACGCAGCCGCGCTTCGAAAGGCTCGCGCGCTTCCGCGACCGGTTGGCGCACCGCAATCGCGCTCTCGCTGCGATCGCGCCACACGACACTGCCAATCACGCGCGCACCGGCGGCAAGCTGTTCGGCTCCGCGCAGATTATCCGGCATGTCGCCGAAGCGAAATTGACCGCCGGCATTCGCGAGCAGAACCTGTGCAAACTCGCGCGGTACAGCTCCCTCCTGCGGCTCGCGCGCCGACTGGGCCTGTAGCGATGCGGCTCCCGCCACAACCATGCAGAGGGCCCAGCCAGTACGGCGGAGCCTGATACACTTCGCGAATTTCATCGCTGCCTCCTTACGTCCAGGTGCAGCTCGCGTTCACGGTTTGGCAGCGTGATCACATACAGCACACCCTGCCAGGTCCCGCGGGAATCATCGGTCTTCCGAAATACCTGCAGCGCAGCTTCGGCCGATGCCGTCTGCACGCCCGGCATCCAGCCCGCATCGATCATCTGCGCGGCGTAGTGCTGCAGCAGCGCAGGCGGTTCCATGTCCGTACGCAGTCGTCCCCGCGCACTGGCCTCACTCGACCCACCGCTGTAACCGCCACCACGGTGTTCCGTGCCGGCCGGGGCACGAAGTGCCGGTATCGGCGCCTCGCCAAGCCGCGCTCTGGCCGATGTCACCTCCGGATCGACGCAGTTTGTGGCAAAATCGCCTCGCCCGAGGAATAACTGGACTGCGGCACTGTCGCCGCGATGCCGGCTGGCCATCAGCTGAACACTGTAGTCGTCGGTTGAGCACAACATGAGCCCGCCACGTTGGCGCTGCTCCGTTTCGAATCCGCCGGGTGGCTGTAACGTCGGAAGCTTTCTCCACCCCTTTGCAACCAGTCGCGCCGCCAGCGACTCCTGCACCTCCGCCGGACGCCCGGGCATCACCAGCGCGCTGATATTGAAGCGTCGCGACAGCAGACTGCCCACAATCCGCATGCCCGGACCCGCCGCGAGATCATCGGCGAGGCGGTCCGGCAAACGTCCGACAGCGATGTCGGGAGATGTCATGAACGGCGTCAGCGCCAGCATTCGGACGAACTCCGTCGGCACCAAATCCATGACCTCCTGCGCGGCGAGTGCATGAACACAGGTCAGGGACGCAAAGGCGATCACGGTGACTGCACGCGGTATCATCCTGCCTCCTGCGGTTGGGGGAAAAGCAAGCGGGGCTGTGCGCCGGAGCGTCCTGCGTTTACAGAACGGCGGTGCCGAAAAGCCGGCCGATCAGGGCTGAAGCCGCCATCGCCGCAACACCCCAGAACGCGACGCGCAGTGCACCTCGTCCGACCTTCGCGCCGCCAACCCGGGCGGCGACCGCGCCCAGCACCGCGAGGAGCAGCAGGGCGCTGCCTGTCACCAGCACGCCAAGGTGTTGCGGCGGAAGGAAGGCCACGATCAATACCGGCAGCAGTGCACCCAGTCCGAACGCCGCCGCGGAGGCCATCGCGGCCTGCAACGGGCGCGCGGTCATCACCTCGGACAGTCCAAGCTCGTCGCGCGCGTGCGCGCCCAGCGCATCCCTGGCCATCAATTGTGTGGCAACCTGCGACGCCAGTTCGGGGGTAAGCCCACGTGCCTCATAAATCGCGGTGAGTTCAGCGTGCTCTGCCTCGGGATCGCTGGCCAGTTCGTGGCGCTCACGCGCGAGATCGGCCTGCTCGGTGTCGGCCTGTGAACTGACAGAAACGTATTCGCCGGCGGCCATCGACATCGCTCCGGCCACGAGGCCGGCAATGCCTGCGATCAGCACGGCTCCACGCGTGGCGCCGGATGCAGCGACGCCCACCACGAGACTCGCCGTCGAAATCAGCCCGTCGTTCGCTCCCAGCACCGCCGCACGGAGCCACCCGATGTGTGCGGTGCGGTGACGTTCGAGATGCATGGTATGGTCACCCTCACACCTCGGCGGTCGTCGGGTCGATGATGGTCCTCACTTCCATGATGTCATTGGCGGGGAACCCTGCCTGTTGCGCGTGCTGACGTACGTGTTCCTCGCTGGGCGCGATGTAGATGCAGTGGATCGTGTCGCCCGTGACGTAACTGTGTACCCACTGAATCTGCGGGCCGAGGTCCCGGAGCACGGCGCACGACTTCTGCGAAGCACTCTGGAGATCCGCCGGGGACATGTTCCCTGCGCCCGGAATTTCGCGCCTGATCAGGTACCTGGGCATGCTTTACCTCCTCGAGTTTGGGTAGGGACGGAAACGGCGGGCACCCGGAACCGGGTTTGTGCCCAAAGTGGTATGGCGCGTGTAGGGGTAAGCTGCAGCCCCGAAAGCCCTTCGAAACCGACTGCCATGGAAGCCTACGTGGCCCCGATCGGTTGACGCAACCGGTCGGGGAGCACCTCCCCACGATCAGGCCGAGCGCCCCACGATCAGGCCGACCGCTGAATTCGCCGGGCCCCGCCGTGCTGCTCGCGTTGAGGCACATCGCGGGGAGCCTTCAACTCACGCAGGAAGCGATTCTCAGCCACCAGCTCGGAAAGCTCCTGCCTCGTATCTTCGAGTTCCTCTTCCAGCAAAGAAACACGACGGGACAGGAGGTCCGGCGGCTCAGGAATCGACAGAGTCCGATATCGACTGCGGCCGAGGATGAACCCGAGGACCGCTCCGCAACTGAGAACGACTCCGCCGTAGAAAACGAGAAGGGTTTGCGGAAGCGTGACCAGATCCATGGGTGATCTCCGCCAGTCAGGTCAGGGACTATGGCAACTTGATACAATGCCGGATCGAAAGCCACTCGGCCTGAGCTTAAACGTAGGTTGCCCGCCTCACCAGTGCCTCGTTGAGGGTGTGTCTCGGTGCTGGAGAGCTAGAACTACGGAGTCACTGGCTTCCCCGAATCTGAATGGGCAACTCTACCCACACGCCTAGCGGAATGCCATTCTCGAACGCCGGATCGTATCTGGCGTTCCTTGCTGCACTGATTGCCGTGCGATCGAATGCCGGAAAGCCTGACGACCGCTGAATGGCCGACGTGAGCGCTTTTCCTTGATCAGACACAAAAACCCAGATCACCGCTTCCGCGCCTGCTTCCAAGACAGCCGGTGGCAACTTTCGGGCTTCCCGCCCCAGGTAGCGAGTGATCAGATACATGTTGTTCAGGCGTGGGGAGCACCACTCGTATGTGGAACCGATCGAGTCTGTGCCGACCGATGCCGGCTGCCTTGGAAACGACACCACTGCCGAACGTCCTGTGCGATTCGCATGAATGGCCATCCGCAATGCCAGAGAATCCAGCAGCGCCTCGCCAAGCTCGAGGTCCATGGCCTCCACGCTTCGACCGCCCGAAATCTGATCGACGTGAAGAATGAGGTAGCCTTTCCCGACATCCCGCCCAGCCAGAACCGAATCGATCGCAGCATGCAGGGAATCCTCCTGTGCCTTCCTGAGAGCCATCTCAGGTCGAGCTGGCTTGGGGGCCTCACGAACGAAGACGGAGCATTCCTGGCGTGCACTCGGCTTGGAGCGGCCCTGACCGGAAGCAGGCGATACAACCGCGATCAGCACAATAACGAACGGAAACCAGCGAAACGATGAGAATACCATCACTGCACCCTTCAACTACAGGGGACTGAAAACATCCCCAATGCGACCCCGCCCAGGTATCTGACAGACGAGTCAAACTGCGATTTACGGCGACAAAGCTAGCCCTTTCGGTCGGGATTCGATACAAACACCGAAAAGATTATACGCGAAAATGGCTGATGTACTCGTGCAGGGGTACGGACAACCTCAGCCGAGACTCCTGGCCATGAACACATTGAAGTCAGTGGCTGTGTAGGTACCGAACGCCTCAGTCCACTCGAAGCCGTTGCGGAGGTAGAACGCGTGCGCGGACTCGAAGGCGGGACCGGCCCCGGTTTCGAGCACCAGCCGCGTGTAGCCGCGCTGCCGTGCGGTATCGACGATCCGGTCCAGCACGGCCTGCCCGACGCCGCGACGCAGGAACGCGGCGCGCGTGCGCATCGACTTGACCTCCCCCGTGCTGGCGTCGAGTTGCTTCAGCGCACCGCAGCCACAAAGCGTGCCGTCCGCCCACGCACTCCAGAAGGTGATGTCCGGGGAGCGCAGGCTTTCAACTGCGAGCGCGTGCGCATGGCAGGCCGGCGAATTCCCGCGCATGTCAGCAACGTGCTCGGCCACGAGCGCCAGCACTTCCGGCGCAGTCAGATCATCAGCGCGAACTTCGATGGTCACAAACCCTCTGATTGGGTGGGCCTGACTGTATTGAGGTGATGCGACGGCAGTTGGTCTGCCGGCGAGCCGCGCGATCAGGCAGGAACGTAGGTCAGCCTGATCACGTCTTCGGCCATCCGATCATTGCCAACAAGGCGGAGCGGCGGTCGGGGGCCGGCAAAATATGGCTGACCGCGACCAAGCACGACGGGATGCAGGTAGATCCGATACTCGTCGATCAGCCCGAGTTCCGTAAGGCTGTGCGCCAGGTTGGGGCCGGCAACTTCGATTTCGCCGTGGTGCGTAGCCTTTAGCTCCCGGATCGCGCCCTCGAGATTATTTCCGATAAGCGTTGCGTTTGGACCAATCGACTTCAGCGAGCGCGAAACAACCCATTTCGGCTGCTTCCGCCATGCGGCCGCAAACGCGCGTTCCTCCGCGTCCCATTCCGACCGATCGTCATCCCAGTACCGCATGATCTCATACATCTGCCGACCGTACACGCTGCCCGTTTGCTCTTCGGCCTGCTCGATGAAGTGGCGGAAAAGCTCCGGACCCGGCGCAAACGCCATGTGATCGACGTAGCCGTCCAGAGACTGGTTCATTCCGAACACGAGTTTAGCCATACTGAATCCCTTTCCTCGCGCGCACACTGCGCGGCCTCCGCGCAGTGAAGGCCTGCAAACATGAACGGTAAGATGCGCGGCTGAGCAAGGCGACCCCTCATCAGCCCCGCTGAAACATTGAGTCGGGCTGCGCCCGCCGCGTCTGCCATCGCACGCCGCTGAGATGCTGCTGGAGTTTACGGATTCAGCGGAATGAACAGCTCATTGCCGTCAGGGTCCTCGATCTGGAGCACGTCGTAGCCCCACCACGAATTCCTCGCGGGAATCCCGCGTTCCGCAACTTCACGCCGCAACTCCGCAACACCATCGGCAGACAATTCGATGAACAGACGCGCGCGATCCTTCCGCGTACCGTCCTGACAGAGGATGATCTCGCATTCAGCACGATCCACCTGGCAGACTGTCCCGGCGCCGTCGGCTTCATGCCACTTCTTCTCAAAACTGAGCATATCCATGTAGAAACGAGCTGCTCGGTTCACATCATCCACGAAAAAAACCGGACGCGCGTACCACTTGTGAACAATTCCGCTCCCCAATGGTCTTTCCGACATGGTGGCCTCTGTCGCACATACTTCCGTTTGATCTGCTGATCAGTAACCCTCAGTCCCGGATGGTACGTCTACCTGATTCTGAACTGCAAACCTGACTTCGAGCATAACGGGCCAGAGTTTGCCGGTGATGTAGAATGTGTCGGTTTCCGGACGGTATGCGGTGCCGTTGAGCACCTGATCGCTGCTGGCGGGATCGACGCCGTCAGGAACCACGCCGGACGCGTCCACCTCGCCGACGATAGCTCCGGTTCGCTTATCAATCTGCAGAATTCGTTGGCTCCAGTAGACGTTCGCCAGATGTGGTCTCCGACGCACTCGAGGAGCGTGCTCAGCCAGCGATCTGAGACGGCGTTCAACGACATGTCGACTCAATCCGCTTGATGCCCGGGGAGGCGCCTCCGCATCGCAAGTGCAGCGATTACAAGTGCGGCAGCGATGAAACCGCCGAGTAGATTTGGCGCTACATCGGTCATACGGCAATTGCCCGTACCCGTCGCACCTTGCTCGAGCTCGACGATAATGCTGATCGCCACGGTCGCGGCAAGGCTCACGTTCATCGATGTCCTGTCAATTCGCTCGAACTGGATCAGAGTCAGCAGGAAAAACGCGCCAAACAACAGGATGTGCGGAACTTTGGTCAGAGATAAAGCCAGGTTCTGCGACGTCAGCGCGACATCGCATACAGGCGCAGTCACGCTGAAGCCTGTGCGCGCCGGGATGCGTGTCACGGCCACTACGATCCACGTCCCGTAGATCCAGCGACGTCGTTGCCATGCAGCGTAAACCACCTGCCGCGGGATGTGCTTCACGTCCGGATCCAACGGAAGCTGCCGTTCACGAATGTTTGCTCCTCGCGAGGACGCGGTCCAGAGCTGCCGCGAAGGTGTGCTTGTCGCGAGGTGACCAGGGCGCAGCACCGCCGGTCTCCACGCCGGAGCCGCGCAGCGAATCCATGAAGTTCCGGACGGACAGCCTTTCACGGACGTTGTCCGCGTCGAGCAGTTCGCCACGGGTGTCCAGAACGATGACGCCTTTCGCGACGAGCTCGGCCGCGAGAGGAACGTCCGCTGTTACCGCGATGTCGCCGGGCTCGGACTGGTCGATGATGTGGCGATCCGCTTCGTCCGGGCCGCCCGGCACCCAGACCGTGCTGACGTGCGGATTATTCAGCGGTGTAGACAGGCGCCGGTTCGCCACCAGCACGGCAGGAATCGCGAGGCGCTGCGCGGCGCGATACACGATGTCCTTGACGTCCTTCGGCGCCGCGTCCGCGTCGATCCAGATCTTCAATGTTTCCTTCGCCTAACCGATTCGAATCTGAATTCACACGAATCGAACATTCTCATTTGCGAGGAGCCGAATCAAGCCGCGCCCGGATCTCTCGACCGGTTTGCCATTCGGAAACCGGATCCGAATGCAGGCTGACGCCTCATGCAACGTACCGCGATGTGCTCAACTTCGTGGGTGGACTCGTGCATCGTCGGCGATTCCGGACCGTGCTGCCGCAACGTGCCCAAACGCGGCGTTGCCGGCCGCGTGTGGTCAATTGACCGGTGCAAGGCGGTGTCGCTGCTGCCGCAACGTGCCCAAACGCGGCGTTGCCGGCCGCGTGTGGTCAATTGTGCGGCACCAGACGGGTAAATCGACCACGCGCACCGCTTCTTTGCGGCAAGATTGGTCGATCGCTCGGCCGGATGCCGCATAATTGACCTATCGTTCTGAAAACCATCGGCATTGGTCAATTCACGGCGCTTCGCCCGGATACCCGATTCGCGCCTGAACCGCGAAACGAACCCTGCACAGCACCGTCCTGCCGATGCAACCCACTCGGCAGTGCATCCGACGATCAGACAGACACTCCCTGCCTGGCATCTGCGGAGAACTAAACCATCAGATCGTCTCTGGAGGCGCCTGCCAGACAATTGCCGGACCACTTTGGCACTGCACCGAAACGTTATCTTTCTGCGCTCAAAAGGCAACCGTATAATTCCGCTCCCTCGCCTGACTACTTCATCATATCGAGGCTCAACCGTATACAACTCGCCGATGCTATCGCTCTCAATCAGTGCTTTGAATTGAGGCGACGCTTCGACCCTCCTGAAGAACGAATCGAGATCAGGAAATTCATCGCTCCAAACTTCAAGATCGTCCAAAGCGCCCGGATCAGCATCGAATGCCCACTGGATTTGAACCGCGCGGCTTTCCGGGAATAGCTCGTCGGAGTCGTGAAGTTCACGGGACCACGTGCAATAAAACAGAGGTGGGTCGGGAATTTCAGCAGCGTCCTCGGGCGTCCATGTCGCCTGGAATGAAGAACGTCCGACGCCGTACTCGCCGGCAATCGCCGTTCGCCGTGACACGCCTGTCAGGAATCGCGGGAGCGGAGTTCTTCGGGAAGCCCGATCAGCAGACCCTCGGGACCGCGGATGTAGCAGAGTCGATACGCCTCGATTCCGACATTGTCCATGCGCTTCAGACCCATCTCCCCCCAATCAGACGAACCATGAGTTCTGCATCCACGTATACAGGGTGTTGGCGATTGCGCGCCACCACGGCGAGTCGAACATCATGACTTCGAGTGACTGCTCTGCAATCACCACCAGTCCACCGTATGCAAGCACGGGATGTACAGCAGCGCGGGTCATCCGGTCGCGAACCATCGCAACCGGAATCCAGACATAGGCAAGAACGACCGCGAACCAGATGTCGGGCCGCGGAACGTCCGGGAAGTAGTGGCGCAGCCGAAACCAGGCTGGCCATGCCACTACCAGCGTGGCGAGCAAAAGCCAGCGTGCGTGCGCTTCACGATTTCGCCTGGCAACGATCCCGGCGGCGACCAAAGCCACGAAGAGTGCGCCGGACGTGAATACGCCAAGAAACGAAGAGATCCCGGTAGGCCCGGCACCGGCGGCGGCTTCGCGCGTGGCCTGATAGAATCCCGCCGGAATCATCGTAATCGCCACACCGGCTGCGACTGGCAGACCGATTCGACCGAGTTTCCGATGCCACGAGAGCCGGCGCCAGCGCACGAGCAGAGGCTGCGCGATGAACAGAAGGACCCAGGCCGTCGCGAAGATAGCGTGGACATGAACAGATGCCGGAGCAGCGAAGGCGCCACGCGCCATGGGCACTGCGTAGGTTCGACCGAATCCGAACGCAACGACGAGGAGTACAACGCCGCCCATCACGGTGTAGAACCAGGGCCTGTTCACCAAGGGATCGCCTCACTGGGAATTCGTTGAGCCTGACGTTCATTACCATCGTTGGCGGAGGCGCGATTGCGACGTGGATCTCGTCAATGAGCCTCGCTTCGAGGTATTGGCGGATGGTCGCCACGCCGCCAACGATCTGCACATCCTTCCACGCGGCTGCAGCGGTCGCGCACCCGGACACGAGCCATCGGTTGTCGTCTCCATCACACCTGGGAGAATTGTGCTAACAGTAGGGCAGCAGCCGACCTGGAATGGCTACATGGCGCCACTACTGGAAGGGGGTTGACTCGGCTGTTGCAAACGTCGTGGGAGGTCCACGCCATACGCTCGTTCGTTGCCTTCTTCGACCAGGAAGAAGGTCAGAAGCGTCCCCGGGAATCCGCAAATGAAGGCGAGAATGCGCCAGACGGTGCCAGGGTGATTCTGCGCGCGCATGCCGGCGTAACTCAAATTCGCGAGTATCCAGAGGCCTGACACGCCAGTGTTCCGGACGGACTGCGACGCCTGTGCGAATACCGGTACCGGCCACATGGCCAGAGCAAGGAACAGCCCGCAACATCTGCGCAGATTGATCATGATGTCTCCTTGTACCGGGCGGGTACTCAGGAATTGATCATTTGACGAAGGCTGCCTGATCCGACAAGGGTAAGCTGTAAAGCGCGCGACCGCGAGTCTGCCGAGCGAGGGGCGGGCGCACCGGTCAGCTTTCATGCAAGCCAGGACGGCCGGCGGGCACGTCAGGTTCGACAGCGCTTGCCCCAGGCCCCATTTTATGTAAGTAATCATCGCCGCCACCCACTGCCAAAAATTCATCAGGAGTGCGTCGTGAGTGTCATCCGCTCCCTGAAGTACCTGGGCTTGTGCCTGCTGGTCGCCAGCGGGCTCGAGGCGCAGCAATCCTCCCGGACTGAGCCGGTCACCGACCTGCGCAACAACGCCACGGGCTTCCACGCCCTGGTGGGCGCACGCGTCGTGACGGCGCCCGGGCAGGTGCTCGAGAACGCCACAATTGTTATCCGGAACGGCCTGATCACCGCGGTCGGCCGCGACGTCCGCCCCCCGGCCGGGGCGCGCGTCTGGGACCTCGCCGGGCAGACCATTTACCCCGGCTTCATCGATGCCCACGCCGACCTCGGGGCGGATGCGGTGCCGCAGGGCGGCGACGTCGGCCCGACCCACTGGAATCCGCAGGTGCGCGCCTGGTACAGCACCGGTGCCACCCTGAAGGATGACAGCACCCGTCGCGCGGGGCTCCGCTCGCTGGGCTTCGGCACGGCGCTCGTAGTCCCCAGGCAGGGGCTCTTCCGCGGCAAGGCCTCGGTTGTGAACCTCGGCGACTTCGGCGCCCGCGACCGGGTGCTGCGTGCCGATCTCGTGCAGGCGATCGGCTTCCAGCGCTCCTTCGCGCTGGGCGGCACGTACCCGAACTCGACGATGGGCACAATCGCGCTCATGAAGCAGACCTTCATGGACGCCGAGTGGTATGGCCGTGCCCGCGCTGCCTGGGAGAATGGCGGCCGCGCCACCCTCCCGCCTGAGACCAGCGAGGCCCTCGCCGCGCTCGGCGGCGTCGTGCAGGGCAAGCAGCCCGTCCTTTTCCAGACGGAGAGCGAAGAGGAGTATCTCCGCGCTGCCAGGCTCGCCGCCGACTACAAGCTCGTCCCATGGTTCCGCGGGAACGGATACGAGTACCGTCTGGTCGACGTGCTGAAGGGGCGCAAGGAGCCGCTCATCGTGCCGCTCAATTTCCCGGATGCGCCTGACGTGTCGAGCCCGGAGGCAGCGCTCAACGCGCCGCTGGCGTCGCTCCGCCACTGGTACCTTGCCCCGACCAACCCGGCGCAGCTCGAGAAGGCAGGGGTGTCGTTCGCGATTACCAGCGACGGCCTCTCGACGATGACCGATTTCCTGCCCAACCTGCGCATCGCCGTGGCGCGCGGCCTCACGCCGGACAAGGCGCTGGCCGCCCTGACCACCGTCCCCGCGACCTGGCTGGGGATCGAGCGCACGCACGGCACGATCGCCGTCGGCAAGGTCGCCAACCTCGTTGTCAGCGATGGCGACCTGTTCAAGGAGGAAGCGAGCATCCGTGATGTGTGGGTGCAGGGTACCCGTTATGGCGTCACGCGGCCGCCGCAGATCGACCCCCGTGGCACGTGGGCCATCACGTCCGACGAAGCGAATGCACCGCAGGCGACGCTGCGCATCGAAGGCCCGCTCAACCGTATCCGCGGCACCATCGAGGTCGGCAGCGGCCGGCCGATCCCGCTGGCGACGGCCCGCGTGATCGCCGAGACCGGACGGGTCGAAGCGACCTTCAATGGCGAGCCGATCGGTCAGGAGGGAACGGTGCTGGTCACCGGGTCGGTCCGCGGGGACGAATTCTTCGGGTGGATGGCGCTGCCCAACGGCGCCGACCCATCGTACCGCGGTACGCGCACGGAGACGTTCGAGGGCCCGGCCCGTGGCACGGTGGCCGCGAAGGTGCCGGCTGTCGACCTGCCGTTCATCCGGCCCTCGATGGAGTACGGCCGGAGCGCGCCGCCTGCGCAGCCCGCGCACGTCCTGGTGCGTAACGCCACGGTGTGGACGCAGGGGCGGCAGGGCAAAGTCGAGAACGCCGATCTCCTTGTGAGCGCCGGCAAGGTGGTGCAGGTCGGCAAAAATCTGCAGGCGCCCCGCGGCGCGGTGGAGATCGACGCCACCGGCAAACACGTGACCCCCGGACTCATCGACCCGCACACGCACGGCGGTGTCAGTTCGGTGAACGAGAGCGGTTTTGCGATCGTCCCCGAAGTGCAGATGGGCGACGTGCTCACGCACAACAACATCTGGTTCTATCGTCAGCTCGCGGGCGGGCTCACGACCACGATGATCAAACACGGCTCCGCCAACCCGATCGGCGGCGAGAACGTGTACGTGAAGCTCCGCTGGGGCTCGCTCCCCGAGGACATGAAGTTCCAGGGTGCGCCGCGCACGGTGAAGTTTGCGCTCGGCGAGAACCCCAAGCGCAACCCGAACCGCTATCCCGACACCCGGATGGGTACGCAGGAAATCATCCGGGACCACTTCCGGGCGGCGCGTGATTACGAGGCCGAGTGGAAGCGCTGGGAGGCCGACAAGACCGGGATCCCGCCGCGCAAGGATCTGCGAATGGAGGCGCTGCTCGACATCCTGAACCAGAAGCTCCTGATCTCGTCACACGGTTATCGCGCCGACGAGTTCCTCGCCCTCGTCCGGCTTGCCGAGGAGTTCGGTTTCCGCGTCCAGACACTGCAGCACGGTGTCGAGGCGTACAAGATCGCGAGCGAGCTGCAGAAGTCGGGTGTCGCCGCCGTCGTGTGGAGCGATTGGGGCGCGTTCAAGCTCGAGTCGTACGACGCCACCATGTACAACGCACGACTGCTCATGGAAGCGGGCGTGGTGACCGCGCTGCACTCGGACGACAACGAGATCTCGACCCGCATGAACTGGGAAGCCGGCAAGCTGCTGCGCACCGGCGTCGATGAGATCCAGGCGCTGTCCACGGTGACCAACCAGGCCGCGAAAGCCATTGCGATCGACGGTAGGGTCGGCTCGCTCGAGCCGGGCAAGGACGCGGACTTCGTGATCTGGAGCGGGAACCCGCTTTCACAGTTCACGAGGGCCGAACAGACCTGGGTGGACGGACGCCGCTACTTCTCGCTCGAGGAGGACGCGGCCCTGCGTGCGGAGATCGAGCGGCAGCGCACGCAACTCATCCAGGCGGTGCACGCTGCCAGCCCAGTCACGAACAACACGACCACCAACAGTCCGGCGCGTCGGCCCGGAGAGGGGAGCCGCTGACATGAACCCGATACGAGCAATCAGGAATTCGGCATGCGCGCTCGCTGCCGTCGCGGCGCTTGCCCTTCCCGTCGACGCGCAGGTGAGGATGACCGTGCCGCCGCAGGCCCAGCCGATCGTATTGCGCGGCGCCACGATCCACACCGTGACGAACGGCGTGATCCAGAACGGGATGATCGTGCTGGACCGCGGCAAAATCACCGCGATCGGCACCAACGTCGCCGTGCCCCAGGGCGCGCGTGTGGTCGATGTGACCGGCAAACACATCTACCCCGGCCTGATCGACGCCTACAGCACCGTCGGGATCTCGGAGATCGGCTCGGTCGATGTCTCGAACGACATCAACGAGCGCGGTGACTTCAACCCCAACGTACGCGCCGAAGTCGCGGTGAACGCCGAGAGCCGGCACATCGGCACGACCCGGTCGGCTGGCGTGCTGGTCGCATTCACCACGCCCGGTGGCGGCCTGGTCTCCGGGCTCTCCTCCGCAATGGCGCTCGAGGGGTGGACCTGGGAGGAGATGTCGATGAAGGGCGCGGCGGCGCTCAACGTGAACTGGCCCAACCCCATCGCGCAGCCACGCCGCTTTGGCGGCCCCGGCGGACCGGGTGGTCAGCGGCAGCCACCGAAGACCTACGCCCAGCAGGTCCAGGAGCTCAAGGATTTCTTCGGCGAGGCGCGCGCGTACCGGGACGCTGTGAAGGCCGGTCAGGTCACCCGCACGGACACGCGCTACGACGCGATGATCCCCGCACTCAATGGGGAGATCCCGGTCGTGGTCGCAGCCGACGGCGTCGCGCAGATCAACGACGCCATCACCTGGGGCAAGGAAGAGGGACTGCGCCTCGTGATCCGCGGCGGGCGCGATGCCATCCACGTCGCCGACCGCCTCAAAGCGGAGAACGTCCCCGTGATCCTCACCTCCACGATGTCCGCGCCTCAGCGTTCCTACGACGGATACGATGGCAACTACAGCCTGCCCGCGGCGCTGCACAAGGCCGGCGTGAAGTTCGCCATCTCGGGCGGCACCGGAGCGCTGTACAGCTATCGCCTGCCCTGGGAGGCCGGCGTGGCCGTGGCGTTCGGCCTGCCGGAGGAAGAGGCGCTCAAGTCGGTGACGATCAATGCCGCCGAGTTCATGGGTATCAGCGACAGGGTCGGTTCGCTGGAAGTGGGCAAGGACGCGACGCTGCTCATCACGACCGGCACGCCGCTGGACATGACAACGGACATCCAGCAGTCCTACATCCAGGGCCGCGAGATCAACATGATGGACATCCAGAAGTTCTTCTTCGAGAAGTACATGACGAAGATCCTGCAGCAGCGGAAGCCCACGACCTGATATTCGACCAGCCGCGGGCAGCCTGGTAGTTGCTGCAAGGCGGCCGTGCACTGGTTTATTCAGTGCACGGCCGCCTTTTTTCCCGCCCCCTTACCCTGCACCTCGAGTCTCAACCGCCCGACTCGACGGCCCACATGGCAACCCTCATGACAATGACCGAATCGGCGCCGCGCCCGCGAACTGGAAGTGCAATGCCACGCAGTTTGACCCGCTTACCCACAGCACTTTCGAGCGAGTCCCGGTCCATTGAAGTCACGGCAAGCAAGATGTCCTGAACGCCGGAAATCGCAGGGAGGTAACCGTCCAGCGGAAGTGGCGCAGCGCAAGCAGTCCGCGGCAAACGAAGCGTCAGGTCGTTCCTGGAACCCGTCTCTGGCGAAGTGCTTGCGTCTTCGGGCGGCACTCGGGCCAGGAGCCCGGAAACCTCGACATCAACCCCGTACTTGATGCACCCGAGCTGATCGACTGGCGAGGTAAACGTCGAGGCGTCCCTCGTTTCAGAGTACGTCTCCGGTTCGGCGCAGCCGAGGGGAACCAGAAACAAACCAAAAGTGACGAGGCGATGGTTCATATGGCATCCTGATGTCCCCGTGTCGTCCATTTCAGGACGACGCTCCAAAACGCGGCGAGCAGAACCCACGGCAACACCTGCCACGCAGGATGCCCACTCAATTGAGCGAGCCAGTTTCCTGCCAGCCGACCAGCACCAGGCCGACGGGAAGCGCGAAGATCAGGACCCGGATGAATTGACGCAGCATGATACCTCCTCACGATGTAGGTCGGAAAAGCTACTCTCACCACTTCTTCGACTGCTCAGCGCTCGAACGTATCTTGTGGCGCCAGTGCCTGGATACAGGCTTCCCGCAGTGCCCACGCATCCGCAAACGGCAGCCCATGCAACGTAGCCCACGCCCGAATCGCGTCCTGGTGCAGCTTCAATTTCTCTTCAGGCAGACGCGCCAGAGGTATGAAGTGCTCCGAAACCAACGCCTCGAATGGTGAGCTGGCACCGCTGCTCAAGCCGGTGAAGTCGTACCGTCGGCCACCGAGCCGGAGATAGCAGTGGGCCTCCGGGATGGAAACGAAACCAGCAGCCTCCAGCACGGCGCCGACCCCCGGCGTGTTCTGCTCGGACATCGCGTAGAGACCCACCGCCAGTTCCACCTCCGGGTGGTCGCACTCATGCGCCACCTCCGCCAGCAAGCGATGCTTGGAGCTACACGTGCCTCGTCCTTCCCTGAGAACCGCCAGAACATCGCGCGCACACGACGGCCTGCCATAAGGTAACTGGCGCACATGCTGCGCAAGCACGAGAAAGCGATCAAACCCGTGCCGCCGTACTTCTTCCGCAACCGGGCCGCCACCCGCAATTTCGAAGTTCAGTTCCGCGGACACGCTCTCATTTCGTGCTGTACAAGACCTGCATCAAAACGAACCGGGTGGTGCAACCGGTTCCGCAGTGTCCGTTGCAGTTGACCCGGATTCCCAGTACGCGCGGACGGCTTCGATGTCGTTCGGCGCGAAAGCGCGAGGTCTCTCGTTCCGCCGGTATACGACTATGAAATCCAGCCAGGTCACGTCGGAGAAGTCTGTCGTTTCAGGCGTCCCGTTTACCGTAAACTGAAGCGGACGCCTGCCCGCGATGCGTGAAACCGGAATGTCCCAGGCTTCGAGCCGTTCGATCGCAGACGAACGATAAAACATCATATCGTCCGCGATCACCTCGAAGTCCTCTCCGGAGATGCCCTGCCTTGCCGCATCGATCTCCGACTCCGTCGCTTCCACGTAGAACACTGCAGGATCGACCATAGCAACAACCGACGAAGGGGGCGGGGCAGGGTCCGGCGCGCCCTTCTGGACCTGAGCAGCGGAATCGCCTTGCACGGGAACCCGCGAGTCTTGCGTGTTCGAACACGCGATCGCGATCAGGGCAGCACCCAGGGGAACCAGCCCCCAGCGAGGACATCGGTCGAACGTCTCAGCCACGGACAATTCCGATCGCCTTTCCTTTCGAGCAGATCTTCCGCCATCAGTCGATCACGGCAAGATGGAACGGCTCATCTGAGAAGCACGCCGCAAAAAGCGAACTGATGAGCAGGACCAGGCGTCGCATTGAACGCACTTGACGAGAATGTGCTATGGCGGTCCAACGCTAAAGGGTAACCCACGCGGGGGAGCAACGCGACCCCGCGTGCGTGGCGTCGGCTTCACGTGCGTGCGCCCCTACCGGGGCGGTGGCACCGGCTGAACGGACGCGAGTGTCAAGTTCGGGTTCGCCGTAATCGCGAAGTACGCCGTGCCCTTACTCTGCTTCACGATGTTCGCAGCGTGCGCAAGCATCGCCGCGAATGATGGATTCGTGGAATTCTGCACGTGGGGGTTCTGGGCAATGAGGGTGTTCCAACTGCGGAGCGCGGGGATGATGGGGTGCGGTGGATACGCGCTCAGACTGGCCGCGAACCACCGGGTCGCCGGGGTGGCCGTGAACGTCACGGGCGCCTCGCCGGTCCCGACCACGCCGGTGAAGGTGCGCGCGGATACGTTCACGCTCGTGACGCGCACGATGCTGCTGATGCACTCCACGTCGATCTCCGGGCCGCACCCCACCGCGTTCAGCCGCTCCGGGGCAGCCAGGAGGTTCACCCCGGCGAGCTCGTCAGGCGCGTCGGTGCACCCTCCCCAGATCAGGAGCGGGGCGAGCGCGACCCCGAGGCCGAGGCTCTTCCACCTTCGTGCGTTGGCTTGGCTCATAGGACACTCCTCGCTGGGGATCGTGCGCCTGACCGCCCGCCGGTCAAGCGGCTCGCCTCCCCGGGCAAGGGACATACCTTTCCGCGCCTCGTTTGCATCAGGTGCTCGTCATTGCGCGCGCTGTAGCGGGCGCGGGGTCGCCCGTTACGAGATCGCCCGAAAACGCCCAGCCTGGCACCCGCCTGTTTGCGGGTCATTTTCAGCCCGCGGATGGGGACAATCAACGTACCAGACGCCGTCCGATGTGCTCAGTGTCCAGGATGTCGTGAACCACCTCAGCTCGGTGAGGTTGATGCTGAACGACACTCGCCGGGACGGCCGTTCACTGCATTCGGCTACCAGGCAGATTTCTCCTCGTCCACCCGAAAGCTGCGTGCGCATCGAAGCGACAGTTTGAGCGAGAACACCGTCACAATGAGGTGAACCCAGAATCGTTGGCCGAAGCTCCACCTGAACTCCACTGTCCGCCGGTACACCCTGTGATTTTGAACGGAGGACCAGCTCGAGAACGGCGCTTAGTGCCTTTTGAGTAGGGCAGATGGTGGTCTCTTCACCTTTGGGCGTGAGTTGGGCGACATCAAATGCAAGCCGCCAGCGGTGCCAACCCGGGGCCCCCGGCGGGAACACGCCCTGCCGCCACACCCCCGCCTCAATCACAACCCCCAAAAATGAGTGGTCAGAGAGCGGTGCGTCGTTTCTCAAGCTGTCGGGCCGACCTTGAGCGTTGATCCAGACTTCCATTTCGGCGCCAGCAAGCATTGCTGGATCCGCCGCCGTTGCGAGCCCGCTCAAGATGGATTGGGCCACCAGAATGCGAAGCTCCGCCTCGTTCGTTGCAACCGCGGACGCCAGCTCCGGGCGTTGTGCTGTTGCCGGAGCCGTCACCAGCGCCAACATGAGAAGAGGGGCAAGGATTGGTCGCGAAGCCGAATTCATTCCGATCGCCTCAGGGAATTGCACAGAAGTGCACGTTCGTGAAGTCTAACGCGATAAAGGCAGGCTGCAGGCCTGACCAGCAGCTTCGAGCCTGAATCGTTACGCGAACCCTGGCCAGCATCGTCTTGCTGACGCAACCCGGCTGACAGCTTCACCCCGATGTCAGGCGGCGGACCAACGTTGGCGAAGTAGTTCCTCAGTCTTACGGCGCGGGAAGATCACCTTGTCGAATCCGCGGCCAGCGTAGCACGGCGTTTCCTCGAGCCTGGCTTCAAGCTCGACGAGATCAGCATCGGACCATTGCTCGGGCAGGTAGTACGGTGCGCCTTTGGCAAAATCAACGAGGATCCCGACGACCGAGCGATCAGCGGTTTTCGCTACGACTACCGGGTCCATTGCTGAGACCTCCGCGTCGATCACTGCGACAGGCAAGTCCAGACCAGTCAGGCGGTTTCGCACCAGAGCCGCGAGTCGATGAGGAAGGGTTCGGACCTCGCGAGCGGGAATTACCAAAGGCAGCAAAGATTTCGAGCTAATGAGCAAGAGAAGCGGCTTGCGATGGACGACGATCCGGTTCGCATACCAATCACCCAGAGCCGTGTCGGAGTCAGGATAGGGAGCATGCGTCTCGGGTAGTTGGCGTTGTGGCCGGCTCGTTCGGCGAAGAATAACCATCGAGGCTAGAAGGGCCCGAGGCGGTCGTTGAAGGCACCGGCGAGCTGCCCGTTACCAGCTTGGGTGAGTTCGCGCAGGAGTTTCCAATCGCTTTCTGGAATGTTCATCGCACCGTTCGTGGAGATCGCTGCCTAACGCATCCCGGGTAAGCTGCAGGCCCAGACAGCGCCTTCACCTCTGAACTACGATAATAACCGTACTTCTCGGTTTCCCGCTCAGATCGAGTACCGGCGCACCCGATAGCGCAGGTGAAGCACCCGGTTGCCCTGAATCACCACGTCAGGATCTTCCAACAGGTGCTGCGCATCGACCGACCCGAAGTAGCGCTTCCCGGACCCGAACACGACGGGCGCGACGTCCATTCGCACCTCGTCAACCAGGCCCGCGGCAAGCACCTGGCCACCGACATCGCCAGCGGCGACCTCGATGATGCGGTCACCCGCGAGCTCCTGCGCCCTGGCCACGGCTGCCTCGATGTCATCGACGAAATGGAACGGCGCCTCGGGATGCCAGCCCTCGGGCCTGCCCCGGTGAGTCACGATGACGACGTGGTCGATCCCGCTCGGGGGCTTCCCGTCCCAGCCGTCTGTCAGGTCGAAGACGTGGCGGCCGGCGATTGTCACCCCGATCTGGTCCCAGTACGGCCGGGTGTAGTCGTACGACATCTGCGACACCTTCAACACGCCGCTCTCGTCCAGGGGGACGTCACCGCTGACCAACCACTCGAACAGCGGTCCGGGCTGGTCATTCTCGTCCGCGATAAAGCCGTCTACCGACACCGAGGCGTACATGACAACTTTGCCCATGGGGCCCTCCTCTGATTTTGGGGTGCGCCCAATGTCGCGTGTCGTGAGCTACCGTTCTTGTATAGCATCAATCGGACGCCAGCGCCGGTTGTCCAGCACGTGGCCAGGATGTTTGCGCAGGAAGCGCCGCCAAACTTCGACGTACCGGGCCGGGTGTGAACCCGGTAGACGCCCGGAACTCGTGGCCGAAGTAGGCTTCCCCTGGTCGCGGCGATGATGCTGCTCGTATGGCGGGCCAGCCCAGGTCGCTGCAGGGCGCGGGTCAGGCCGGCGAGGAAGCCGAGGCATGCGCCGAAGATCTGTTGCCGCTCCTCGGTGTGATCGGCCGCATGCGCCACCGCGCGTAGGCGACGAAAGTGGCCAGCAGGAAGAGAATCGCCGTGGTGATGGCCGAGCTGACCTCGCCTCGCGAGAGATGCAGCACGGTCGCGCTCGCGACCACGAAGGCAAGACAGCCGGCAGCCACCGCGGTCAGCCAGGGCATCATCCGGGTCAGCGCAGGCAGTAGCACGCCGATCGCACCGGCGATCTCTGCCACACCGAGGAAGAGTCGGAAACCCACGCCCAGTTGCTCGTTCATGATGGGAAGCAACTCGGGCGGCGGGGAAACCAGCAGCCAGCCATGCGCTGCAAAGGCGGCCGCGAGCAGCACCTGCAGGATCCAGAGCGTGATGTTCATGGGTCGTACCTCATCTCGTGAGTGATCGTGATCTCTTTCATCATCACGTCGAATGAGCGACAGTGGAATCGACATGCCGTTCACCGGTGGTCTTATCGAGACGCTTCCGAAACCGAGCGATGGGTTTTAGCTTGAACCCATGGTTCGGATTCATCAGGAAGGTGACCTCACGGTCTACGTGTACTCACCCCCGCGCGAGCATCAGCCGCCGCACGTTCATGTGGAATCGACGCGAGGAGGCGAGGTTCTGATCCGGCTCGGAGATGAACAATCGGTGCCGTCCCTTGGCAGAACCATCATATGAACGAGGCCGATGCACGCGAAGCGCTACGAATCGTCGAAACAAACCAGATCAGGTTCCTTGCAGATTGGAGGAAGCTCCATGGGTAAGCCAGCTCGCCGGAATGACACCGAACTTGCGCGAGAAAATGAAGTTGCCGTTCGTGAGGCCCGCGAGGCAGATCGCATCGAACCCAGAGCAAGCTCTGTTTCCTACGACGCTCGGCGCGGACTGGTGCTCGTGGACCTCCGAAGTGGCTTTGTGTTCGGCTTCCCACCGGAACGAGTGTCGGCACTTGAGGGAGCCGTGGCCGAGGACTTGGCCAATGTGCGAATCTCGCCAAGCGGCGATGGACTGCACTGGGCTGACCTGGATGTTGACGCCTCTCTAACTGGAATTGTGGCGAACGCCTTCAACCTCTCTGAATGGGCGCCGCGTTTTATGGGACAGGTGCGCAGCGAAGCGAAAGCGCGGGCCGCGCGACTTAACGGGTTGAAAGGCGGTAGACCATCCAGGCGCGCAAAGTCGACGCGGAAGAAGACGTCACGTTCGTAGCTTTGCGATGGATCGTGATTACCGACCCGTGTTGCCTAACGCTACAAGGGTAAGCTGCGGGCGGCTGCCGGCGCGGGCCCGCTGATGCAGCGGTTCCGGTGCCAAGCCACGATGGCCTGCTCAATCCGCCCGTCAGCTTCACCCGCCAGTTAGCTGGCGTGCTTGAGGACGACGACTTCCTTCTTCAGACGATCACCGAGTCGCTCGCGCTCAACTTCGAGATCGTAATGTGACTGTAGACTCAGCCAGAACTGCTCAGTTGTCCCGAAGTAGCGACCGAGCCTCAACGCAGTGTCGGCTGTGATGGAGCGCGTTCCATGCACGATCTCGTTGATGCGCCGCGGAGGGACGCTGATGTCCTGGGCCAGGCGATACTGGGACAGACCGAGCGGTTTCAGGAAATCCTCGAGGAGGACTTCGCCCGGGTGAATTGGGTTTAACTTGCGCGTTGCCATGACGCCTCAGTGATAATCAACGATCTCAACTTCGTGCGCGTTACCGTCGGACCACCTGAAGCAGATGCGCCACTGGTCGTTGACGCGAATGCTGTACTGTCCGGACCGGTCACCCTTCAGTTTCTCGAGGCGGTTTCCCGGTGGGACCCTCAGGTCGTCGAGAGAGTTCGCTGCGTTGAGAACGACCAGCTTTCGGAGCATGGTGTGGCGGAGTGAAGCCGGAAAGCGCCGAACGGGCTCTCTGGAGAACAGCCGCTCGGTGTCTCGGTCAGCGAAGCTCTGGATCACCCCTGGATATTAACGCGCGGCGTTATTACACACAAGCCAAGACCCGGTCCAGTGACATGCCGGCGCCGGTTCAGGACGTGTTCGGAGCCGCACTTCTCGACGTGCAGTATGGCGATCATCCGGACGGTGCCAAGCCATTCGGAGAAGGTGTGCCGCGCGGCGTGATGAAGCTGGTGGAAGATTTCGATCGCGATACGTACCGCGCCGCGTACACGATCTCTTTCCCAAACGCGGTCTACGTTCTGCACGTGTTCAAGAAGAAGTCGGCATCCGGATTAGCGACACCGAAGCCCGACAAAGACACCATTCGAGCCAGACTTAAAGCGGCGGAAGATCATTATCGGAGGACCTATGCCCAGGAAGACTAAAACCCCTCAGATCGACGTGCACGATAGCACAGGCAATGTGTTTGAAGACATGGGCATGCGGGACGCCGAAGAACGCCTTGCAAAAGCGGAGCTTGCACGCGTGATCCGGACTGAGATTCAAACGCGAGGACTGAGTCAGGTGGAAGCAGCCGAACTGCTCGGGGTGAAGCAGCCCGACATCTCCGATTTGACACGCGGCAAGCTTGCACGTTTCAGTTTGGAGCGTCTCGAGCGGTTTTTGAATGCGTTGGACCTTGAAGTACGCATTCAGGTCGGACCGCGTCCCGCGTGGAAAGAGCACGCCGGGATCAGCGTTGAGATCGTGGGATCATTCTGACGCCGCGTTGGGCGTCAACGCGCGCGAGGGTGGCCTAACGCTACAAGGGTAAGCTGCAGGCCCCACCAGCAGCTTCGAGTCTGAATAGCTAATGAACCCTAGCCAGCATCGTCTTGCTGACGCAGCTTCACCCGATGTTAGGCGGCGGTGTTTCACGGTCGCGGGCGCTGGCGTACTTCGTCGCGCGTCACAACGGTGAATCGATCCAACAGCCTGATTTCCGCCCGACCGAGAAGGTCGCGAACGACAGCGGCGGCCTCACCTGGACCATCTGGAATAAACCGAAGAAACACGACGCCGGGAGGAGCCGGTTCAGCCTTGCGATAGATCAGCTCTCCGAAATCCCGATCAAACGTGAGGAGTATGCGTTGTTCGCGTCGCGCGATTCCGAGGACTTCGCTATCCGGCGCACCGGGTGCCATTTCTGCGACCGATGTGATGTCGATTCCGGCCGACCTGAGATTGCGGACCGACATGCGTGGAACATTCTCATTTGCGAGGAGACGACTCAAGCCGCGCCCAGATCTCTTGAGTAGAAGATTTCGTCGTGCAGGGTTTCGGACGCAAATGCGAACACAGCACGCAGCGCCTCGGGGCTAAGCTGGGGATAGTTCTCGAGGACTTGTTCCTGCGACCATCCTTCAGCGAGTAGGCCGAGAACGAAATCCACGGCCAGACGCGTCCCCCGGATAACCGGTTTGCCGCTCAGAACGGCCGGATCGGAATGGATATATTCACGCCAGGTCATTCGCTCACACCGTCCAAGGATCCCGGCAATCTAAGCAAAGCCAGCATTTCCAGGCAGGTTGAAGCTCACCTTGAGCCGCCTAACGCTACAAGGGTAAGCTGCGCGGGGGAGCAACGCGACCCCGCGTCAGCTTCACCCGCCAGTTAGCCAGCGTCAAAACGGTAGATCCTCGTCCTCCGCCTCTTGGCCGGCTGGATCTACGCGACGGGAGGTGACTTCTTTCAAAAACCGAATTGAACTCGTGACATTTCGGAAGATGAGTAGCGCCTCGTCGAATCCTAGGAGCGGGTTCGGGTGTGCGAACGATCGCTCGTTGCGAACCTGATTGAACGCTTCAAGCGTCGAAATGGTCGATTTGAGAATCCGTTCGGCCATATCAGTTTCAATGGCACCGCGAGCCCGAAGTGCCTTTACGAGCTCTCCGAAAACACTATGGAGGGGTTTCTCGCGGGACAGGGCAATGCCCTCAGCCTCTGCTAGGACCCCGACATACCGAGAGACGAACGTGTGTAACCGATCCAAACCGGCTTCAGGCTCTCCTGCGTTGATCGAGTCATGAACCGAGCGCGCGAGCTTTTCAAAATCCTGATCGTCCAGATTCGGAGATATTGCCCCGAGGTCGTCCACGGCGGTAGCACCCTCCAGCCGTTCGACGATCGCCCTCGCCTTTTGGAGCAATACCGGGTCGGGATTGAAGTCTAATTCGATGATCTCGAGCATCGCGGACATGGCTTTCGCGACCGTGTGATCTGGCTCGTTGGACCAGAACGCACGAAGACGGTTGGCTTTGGAGCCGGAACCGTAATCGTATCTCGAGTCATAGATGGTGATCCCGACTGTATCCAGAAAGAATTCCTCAAAAGTGCGGTTGGAGAAGCCAAGCACGTAGCCGCTGGCCATATCCAGTAGCTTTTCGAGGGCGCGCTTTTCGATCGGAGTAAGGGTAGACATATCGGGATGAAGTAGTCTGGCTAACGCTGTGTAGACTGTGAACGGGGGCGTTGAACAACGACTTGCCTCGCAGCCTTCCCGCTGATCCATCAGCCCCGTCCAGTACAACGCTGCTCGCAGCATAAGCAAACTGGCGCCATCCACGCAACTCCAATGGATTCCGCGGTAAAGCCCCACAGACGAAATCCGTCGAAGCCTGCAAGCCCTGCAGCCCATCGCATCGTGAAACAGCCCAAGCCTACCTGCGAGACCCGCAGGCTAGGACCGATCGAGCGGGCTGCGCACGCCCAGGCCGCCGCGATTCAGGACGTGGGTGTAGATCATCGTCGTGTTGAGGCTCTTGTGGCCGAGCAGTTCCTGGATCGTACGGATGTCGTACCCGTCCTGCAGCAGGTGCGTGGCGAAGGAATGCCGGAGCGAGTGGCACGTCGCGCGTTTGCCGAGGTTGGCGGAGCGGGCGGCTTCGGCAACTGCGCGCTGCAGCGCACTCTCGTGGAGGTGATGGCGGGTCCGTTCACCCGTCCGGGGATCGGTATACTGTCGCGTCGCGGGGAAGACGTACTGCCAGCCGAGTTCGTGAGCGGCCGATGGGAGTTTTCGCGCGAGCGCCGGCGGGATCGGGGCGCGGCCGCCACCGCGTTCGAGGTCGCGGGTGTGCTGCGCCGCGACGGACCGGATGTGGCGGCGGAGGTCTGGCTGTACCGCATGCGGGAGCATGGTGACGCGGTCGTGTCCGCCCTTCCCGGCGCGTACGACGATCTCGTTCGTGTCGAAGCGGATGTCCTTGATCCGCAATTGCAGTGTTTCGAGGAGTCGCAGTCCGGAGCCATACATGATCTGCGCGGCGATGCGTTTCGAGCCCGACAACTCCGCAAGTAACCGCGCTACCTCGCCGCGCTCGAGCACGATGGGCAGCCGCTTCTGCCGGCGTGGCCGGAGGATGTGGTGCGGGAGTTCGATCGGCTGACGGAGGACTTCGCGGTAGAGGAAGAGCAGCGCGCTCGCGGCCTGGCTCTGCGTCGCGGCGGATACGGCACCGTCGTTTGCGATGTGGGTCAGGTAGGCGGCGACGTGCTGCGAGTCGAGTTGCGTCGGATGGCGTTTGCCGTGATGCAGGATGTACCTGCGAATCCAGCCGGTGTACGCCTCCACTGTCCGGAGGCTGAACTGCCGCGTGCGGCAGGCGCGTCGCACCTGTTCGAGCAGCTTTTCCCTTGGTGCTGGTGGCATCGGTTACGACACTCGTAGTTCATCGATCAGCGAGGTGCAGACCTCCGTTACATCCGGATCTACCGGAGAAGTGCCTTCCGCCGTGCGACTGGTTGCCGCGCGGGACGGATAACGGTGACCGATGGGCGAAGGAATAGCGCGCTGGGACGATGTTGGCGAGCAGTTCTGTGCGCGCTGCTTCCGGTTACCACTCGTCGGATGCGGCACCCAGATGGATGACCACCGAGGACGGATCCATGATCCAGAACCCGTTGTGCCGGGGCGGCAGCGGCTCGATCGCGTCACAGCGAACGATGCCTTCCTTTGCCAGATACGCCGCCGCAGCACTCACGTCATCGGCGAGGATCTCCAGCCAGATCTCTGACTGGCTAAGCGTCGGCACATTGTCTATCCACAGTTGCTTGTCGCCAAATTCGAACCCGATGCTTGGCAGATGGTTTTCGAGTTGGCGAAGCCCGAGTACGTCGCGATAGAAACGCACCGTCGCGTCATACGCATGTGGAGGGACCTTCACCGCAATGTTGCGGCCGGGGGTGAACTTCGGCTTCATTTTTTCCTATGCGCCCGCGTCTGCCCGCAGCAGCGAAGCAAGCTGCGCGAACTCTGCCTGGGGAGTGATCGTGTAATCGGCCTCGCGGAATCGCCTGGCTGGGTCGCTGGTCGGGTAACGAGGCACTACGTGAACGTGATAGTGTGCGATGGTCTGCCCGGCATGAATTCCCGCATTCTGGAAGACGTTCACGCCAGTCGCACCAAGGTGATCCACGAGCAACCGGGACATCCGCCGCGCTTCCACCTGTACAGCGAGAAAATGCGCGTCATCGACCGACAGAATCGAAGCACTGTGCGTGTTCGGAATTACGAGCAATGCACCGCGCTCGTATTGCCTCGGGTTCAGCATGACCGACACTCTGCTGTCCTGCTTCACAAAAACGCAGGAGGCAGAGCCGTCGAGATACTGGCAGAACGGACAGGTGTCGGAATCGGGAAGCTGGATGGACATCGGCGTAAACTAGACGTCGTGCCTGTTGCCCGAACAGGAGGTGACCACCAGAACGATTCGGTCTCAATCGCGGAACCGGCCTCGACATTGTCGTCATAGGCGTGTGCTGCCTACAGCATGCGTTGACGGGTAGACCGTTGCCGCAGCGGGTTCCGTCGTCGATTCGATCACTTGATCAACCGGTACATGCGAACCGACTCTACAGCGTTCTCGTTGCGCCACACGCCGATAACGAAGTCACGTCCGATCTGAGTTGCAGCCAGCATTGTGGGATATTCTCCGCTGCCGAGCCATGGACCCGACATGGACGCACACGCGCAAGGCCTCATTCCGGTCGAAGTGCAACCATCGGCGGCACGCGCGACGCGCGGAACGCGGGCACGTAAGCAGCCAGGAGCGCGACCAGCGTAAGGAACCCGAGGCCGGCGAGGTAGGCGATCGGGTCGAGTGCGGTGATGCCGTATAGCTGACTCGAGAGTACACGCGTCAGAGCCAGCGACACGAGGGTGCCGACGAAGATGCCGATCCCGACCAGCGTCATGCCTGCGCGGCCGACCATCGTCAGCACGTCGGTGGTGGTTGCGCCCATGGCCATGCGGACGCCGATCTCCTGGGTGCGCTGGCGGACGGTGTAGGCGAGAACGCCGTAGATCCCGACCGCGGCGAGGAGCAGGGCGAGGCCGCCGAACACGGCGAACAGCACGGTGAAGAATCGATTCTCCGCGATCGATTCGGTCATCACGGTGCGAAGCGGCACGATGCTGCGGATAGGTTGATTCGGATCGATCTGCCGGATTGCAGCGCGTACGGGGCCGACGAGTGCTGCCGGGTCGCCGTTCGTGCGAACCACGAAGGTGGCGAGCAGTCGGGGTGCGATGTTGTGGGGGAAATACACCGCGGGCTCCGGCGTCTGCGCGATGCCGATCTGTCGAACATCGGCGACGATGCCAGTTACGATCGCTTCGCCCCACTGCACGCGAATCCGCTGCCCGATCGGGTCCTCATCCGCGAACAGCCGACGCGCGGCGCTCTGGCTCAGGAATACCGGTACCGGTGAATCGTTGGGCCACTGGCGCGGCATGGTATCGCCGCTCAGAAGGGCGATACCCATCGTGCGGAAGTAGCCCGGATCGACATACCGTGTGTTTGCGTTGACACGGCTCTGGAGGTCCGGTCTGGCCGGCGTGTATTCGGTCGAGAACGCGCCATCCTGCCGGAGCGGAAAAACGTTGATTGCCCCTGCACTTGTCACGCCGGGCAGGTTTCTCAGCGCGACCATGAACTCCTGTCGCCTGCGCAGGAGATGCTCGCCGATGTTCTGCTCCGGGACACCGGTGAGGTTGAGCTGCATCGCGACCGTGAGTACACGGTCAGGATCGAAGCCGGCGTTGACGTTGCGCAGCATCTGGAAGCTGCGCGCCATCAGTCCTGCCCCGACGACCAGCATCACCGCAATCGCGACTTCGGCGATGACAAGCGAGTTGCGCAAGCGGTGGCCTTCGGTGCCGACCACGCCGCGCCCGCCGCGGAATTCGTTCTGCGGAGTCGATTCGGCGGTGCGCAGCGCGGGGATGAGGCCGAACAGGATGCCGGTCAGCGTGGACAGCGCAATGGTGAATGCAATCACCTGTCCGTCGACGCGGATGTTCTCGACGCGCGGCAGGGTATCCGCGCTGAGCGCGACCACCGCCTGAACGCCCCAGTAGGAAAGCAGCAGCCCGAAGGTCCCGCCGAGCAGCGCAAGCACAACACTTTCCGTGAGCAGCTGACGTACGATGCGGCTGCGCGCTGCGCCAAGCGCGATCCGGACGGCAATCTCGCGGCGTCGCGCGGTTCCGCGTGCAAGCAGCAGATTGGCGAGGTTCGCACAGCCGATCAGCAGGATGAATCCCACCACGGCCAGCACAACCAGCAGCGCGTTATCTACCTTGCCGACAATGGACGATTGCAGCGAGACAACGGTCGCGGCCGTCCAGTCGTCGTTGGTTTCGGGATAGGTTTGCGCGAGTTCCTGCGCCAGACGCGATAGTTCGAGCTGCGCCGCCTCGGCTTCGACGCCTGGAGCAAGGCGGCCGATCGCCATGAGGTAGCGATCGCCGCGCGCGGGCATGCCGTTCGAGAACACGTTCGGCCGCACCAGCGAGTGGGGCACCCAGACGGCGGTCTCCGGGGTCGGATGCGTCATGCTCGCCGGGAGCACGCCCACAACCGTGTAGGGTTCGCCGCGCAGAAGGATGCGGCTCCCAATGATCCCGGCATCGGCACCCAGATAGCTGCGCCACATCGATTCGCTGATCAGCGCATTCGGCGCGGCCGCTCGATGATCCTCGTCCAGCAACAGCCGGCCGAGCAGCGGCTTTACTCCGAGCAGGCGGAAAAATTCGTCCGTCACGTGTGTGTACTCGATTTCGACCGGGTCGCCCTGGCCGTTCAGAATCGTCGAAACACTCACGAAACCGGCAAGCGCCGAAAACGATCGCGCGCGCGATGCGTAGTCCTCCAGGTCCTGGCGCGAAAACCGCCCCTCCAGCACGCCATCGCGCGGGCTCGCCTGGTACACCCGCACCAGCCGGTCAGGCTCCGAGTACGCCAACGGCTTCAGCAAAACCCCGTTCACGATGCTGAACATTGCCGTGTTCGCGCCGATGCCCAGCGTGAGCGTCAGCAGAGCGACCGCTGTGAACCCGGGATTCGTCCGAAGAATTCTGAACGCGTAGCGGACATCCGCAGCCCAGTCCTCCAGCCATGCACCACCACGCGCCTCGCGTACTTCCTCGCGGACCCGTTCGATGCCGCCAAACGACAGCGCAGCCTGACGACGCGCTTCGTCCGGCGTCATCCCCGCGCGCTCGTTCTCCGCGACCTGCAGCTCCAGATGCATGCGCAACTCGTCGTCACGATCCGCATCTTCGCGCGTCCGGAAAAATATCCCGCGCAGCAGCTCGCGCAGCTTCGACGCCCAGCTCATTCGGCACCCCCCGCCCATGCGAGGACCAGGTTCACTGCGCCCGATGACCGCTCCCACTTCCTGCGCTCTTCCGCCAGCGCACGCTCACCTGCCCGGGTCAGCATGTAGTAGCGCGCCCGACGGTTGTTCTCGGTCAACCGCCACTCGGAACGGATCAGCCCCTTCGTCTTCATCCGCTGAAGCGCCGGATACAGAGAACCCTGCGTGACCTGCAGCACATCCCGCGACATCTGCCGGATCCGCTGGCTGATGCCCCACCCGTGCATCGGCTCCAGCGTCAGCGTCTTCAGCACCAGCAGCTCGAGGGTGCCCTGCAACAGCTCTGTCGAATCGTTGGCCATAATTCTCGCTTCCCCGCATGAGGTTGAGCGCGGGACCGGTCCTTCAGATGATCGACAGAAGAAGTAGCGAACTTCCTGTAGACGATCAAGAGAAGTGTCGCGAACAGGCAGGGGGTAAAGGGACGGGCAGGCATTATGGGATCGTTGCCGCGGGCCAACGATCACGCGCAGCCCAGCTCGACAGCCAGAGCGAACAGGATCGCGCCTCGCCCCAGGGTGCCTTTGGGGTTGACACGACTAATAGTTAGGTGCAACTTACGGTTAGTCATGACTAACCAATCAGATGTCGTATGGGCCGCGCTTGGGGATGCAACGAGGCGCACGATTTTCGAGCGCCTTGCCGACCGTCCCCAGGCGGTGAGCGAACTCGCTGCGGAACTTCCGGTCAGCCGTCCGGCGGTCTCTCAGCACCTGAAGGTCCTGAAGGACGCGGGGCTGGTGATCGACCGGGCTGTCGGCACTCGCCGCATCTACCAGCTCAACCCGGACGGCGTGGGCGCGCTTCGCGCACAACTCGACCGATTCTGGCGCAAAGCCCTGGCGACCTACAAGGAGGTCGTTGAACAATCAACGGAGGATGACTCGTGAACACTGAAACACAGGAGACGTCCGTACATCTCCAGATCGATGTTGCGGTACCGATCGAGCGGGCGTTCAAGGTTTTCACGGAGCAATTCGATCGCATCAAGCCACGGGAGCACAACATGCTCGGCGTCGCGATCGCCGAGACGGTATTCGAGCCGCGGGTGGGCGGTCACGTCTATGATCGCGGCGTAGATGGTAGAGAGTGCCGCTGGGCGCGAGTCCTCGCCTACGAGCCGCCGCATCGCGTCGTGATCAGCTGGGACATCAGCCCGCGCTGGCAAATCGAGACGGATCTCAACCGAACCAGCGAGGTCGAGATTCGCTTCATCGCCGAGAGTCCTGAGCGCACGCGGGTCGAACTCGAGCACCGCAACATCGACCGGCACGGCGAGGGCTGGGAAGCATCGCGGGACGGCGTCCGAAATGAGGGCGGCTGGCCGCTTTACCTGCAAAGGTTTGCAGACCTGCTCAAAGACTGAGCAGGACGAGGCACTACGTGAACGAAGGGCGTCCCGGAATCGTGGGGATACTTGCAGAACAGGCAGGGACCGGAATCGGCAAGTTGAATGAACATTGGCACATTATGCGCCCTGTACCTGTTATCCGAACAGGGACGACATGACGACCGGGTATGCTGCGGCTGCTGTGTCTCGCGTTCGTTCTAGTTCATCCACGCCGGCGCGCCCAGGATTGGCGATGGCTCGGCCGTCTGAACCGACCAGCACGGACCAAAACGGTTCATCACCCGCAGCCAGCCCCTCCGCTGCCAGTTCAATGCAGCGCCGAAGATGCCGCTGCTGCAAAGCATGAATGGTCATCATCCATCACTGTGTTGAGACGCAGAGGGCCACTCGAATCCCGTAAGCCGCACCAACGATAGCCCGTTTAACTCCGCGGACTTTGCGGACTGCGCGTGAAACCATTTCTGAACCAACCCAACAGGCAAAGCGCCTAAACCCGCAACGCCGTCATCGGATCGACCGCAGTCGCGCGACGCGCCGGTACATACATCGCGATGACACTCGTTACGGCCAGCACTACGGGCGCGATCACGAAACCAGTCAGGTCGGTGGTGGTGCCCGGCAGCAGCGACGCGATCAGTCGCGAGGCAGCAAAGGCGAGTGCGAGACCGGCGATGACACCGCTGACGACAACGTAGATGCCATGTAACACAGTGACGCTGATGACGTCGCGGGACGATGCGCCGAGCGCGACACGGATTCCGAGTTCGCGCGTGCGCTGGGCGACGGTGAACGCCACGATCCCGTACAGGCCTGACATCGCAAGTAGAAGCGCGAGCAGTCCGAACGCGGTGAGTGCGCGTCCTGCGATGTGCTGTGGCAGCAGTGCGGTTGCGACCTGCGTCTTCATGCTGCGCGCGTTGCGGGCGATCCAGGTCGGTGCTGCATCGGGCAGGATTGAATTTACAGTGGACAGAATCGCTGAGGATTCGCGAGTTGTGCGTACATGAAGCCCGCCATGCGACATCATCTGCAGTGCGGGGAGATACATGTACGGCAGGTAATCGTCCGACAGGTTCGTCATCATCGCATCGCGCGCGACACCGATGACGGTCAGGTATTCGCCTTCGCGACCGGTTACGCTGACACGTTTGCCGAGCGGATCTTCACCCCGCCAGAAGCGGCGAGCAAACGCTTCGTTCACGACGATCACACCGGGGGCACCCATGCGGTCCTGCGCGCTAAACCCGCGCCCGCGCACCAGCTTCAAACCGATCGTTTCGAAGTAGTCCGGACCGACCGTGTTGTAATGGAACTCCATGTCCTCGCCCTGCGCGGGCGAGTAGCCTTCTACGGTGGATTGCCTGCGAGCTGTATTGAGCCCGAGTGGTGCCCTCTCGGCCCAGCTCACCGCGGAGATATCCGGCAATGCGCGCAGCCGTTCGATAATCATGCTCATCGCGGCGATTCGTTCGTCATCGCGCGGCTCCTGACCCGGGCGCGGTTCGAGGTCGACGAGTACGAGATCCGCGGTGTTGTAACCCGTATCGATCGTCGATAAAACACGGAGATTGCGCAGGAACAACATTGCGGTAACGAGCAGCACAACCGACGCAGCGACCTGCGCACCCACCAACAGCTCGCGCAGCCCGACACGACGACTGCGCCAGAACTGCAAATCGCCCTTCAGCATGGTGGTAAGATCGGCACGCCCGGCACGGAATGACGGCGCAAGCCCGAACAGCAGTGCTGCGGCCGTTGAGATCAGTGCCGTGAACGCGAGCACGCTCCAGTCGAGCGTTGCCGCGATCTCGATCGGCACCGGCGCTGTATCGGGGATGAGCCCGAGCAGCCCGCGGATCGTCAGAATCGCGAGTACGAGTCCCGTAACGCCGCCGATCGCCGCAAGCAGCAGGCATTCGATGAGCAGTACTCGTCGCACATGCCACTGCGTTGCACCGATCGAGCGGCGAATCGCAAACTCGCCTGTGCGTGCGGTTACTCTCGCCAGCATCAGACCTGCGACATTCGCGCAGCAGATCAGCAGGACAACCGCGACCATCGCCGACAGGAGTGCCGCAAAGCCGGTCACGACTCCACGCATCGCCGGATGCACGCGCGCCTTGCGTTCCGACTCGATCGTCAATCGACGGACCTCGCCGCGCACGTCGGTCCACTCACCGGGATACGAAGCGTGCAACTGCGAAGCCAGCACACGCAATCGCGCATGCGACTGGTCGATGTCGATGCCATCTCGCATGCGCGCCATGATCATCAGACCACGATTGCCACGCCGCTCCACATCGACGTCGAGCCCGAGTTCATTGGCGATCTGCGCAGCAACCCACAGATCGACGGCGATGCCCCGCTCAAGCCCGCGAAACTCCGGTGGCGCGATGCCGACCACCGTGACAGGACGGCCATTTACCAGGATGGTTCGACCGATGCCGGACGCAGGCGCGGCATCGTCGGACTCGGCGAGGTGGGTGCGCCAGAAGGTTTCGCTCATGACAGCGACTGGCGCATGAGATGCGGCGTCGTCCTGCATGATGCCGCGGCCGCGCACGCGCAGCCCGAGCATATCGAAATAGCCGGGCGATACGACTTCGGTGCCGATGCGCGCCGGCGCAGCAGGATCGCCAACCGCTGCAATCCGCGTCGCATGCGCTGCTGCTCCACTGAACACATCCGTCAGTGCGGCAATCGCCTCGTAGTCCGGATACGACGACGAGCCGTAGGCCGGGCCGCTGTAGTCGCTCGTGTAGATCGCGGCGAGTTGTTCAGGCGCTTCGACGCCCGGCGTCGGTCGAAGGAACACCGCGTTGAGCACCGTGAACAGCGCCGCATTCGCGCCAATGCCCAGCGCAAGCGTGAGCACTGCAGAGGCTGCAAACCCCGGCTCGCGCACCAGCCGTCGCATGCAGTACCGCACATCGAAAAACACGCTGCCCATGATGCCCTCCGCCGGTTCAACTGCTTTGGGATGCTTCGCAGAGCAACGTTGTTTACCGGGAGCCCCGGCGCAATCGCATTGGTACGCGGCGATTCACACGCATCGCGATGCTTCCGCGCATGCGGTAAACATCAGCAGTGCCGCCCCGCTGTGTCTCACACGTAAGTGAGCGAGTCGCCTACGGGATCACTGCTTCGCAAGAAAAGCGATATTGTTGAAGAATATGATCTGAACCGGATATTGAACGGTAACGTTGCCGTCCGGCAGGATCGTACCGATCAGTCTCGCGGGCGCGCCAGCATCCTGCACAAGAAACTCCATCACAATGTTATTGGCTGGCCGATACCCGGGAGGCAATGTGAACACCACCAAACCAGTAAATCCCACCGGCTTCGCGGTGCCCTGAATGTACACGACACCATTCTGGTCCTTCATATAGGTGACTGGCTCCGAATTCGCACCCCAGCCAGGCCCATAAACGGCCTGGTGTCGGGCCGCCGGAGCGGCAGTGTTGAGCGCAGAGCCATCGGCGAATCGAATCGAACCGGTACGTATCGAGTCGGTTGCCAGTCCGCCGAGGATGTGCAGCTTCACCAGCGGCATGGACACACCGATGCCGACGTTTCCGTTGGCATTCACCCGCATCAGCGTCTGGTCGTTCTTCCTGATGATGAATACCGAGTCCTGCTGGGCCAGAGAAACCTGCGGCGCTGAAAGGAGGCAGACTGCTGCGATCACGCCTGGGATCACACGATGCATCGCACACCTCTCGGGAGGGAAGCAGATAGAATACGTCAGAAAATACGGCGGCGCCGGGGTCAGACAAGTATGTACGCCCGGTCCTCGGTTCGGTCTAGCAGCCTCGTGAATAGAACCACACGGTTGGCTCACCGGTCGCGGTGTGTGCCGGGAGCCAGCCCTCCGCGACTTTAGCGGGATCCACAGGACCCTCGCAGGGCGAATGGCTTTGTACGGCCACGCGCAGCCAGAGCCGTTCACCGACAGTCCGAGCCTCCAGAACGTTCACCGAACGTTCTGCGCCGAGCAGGTCCGCCGCTGTGGTCCGCTCCGCTCCCGGCGCTGCGGCAAGGCCGGCGCCATCCGCGTTCGCCACATAGGCGAGGTTCCCGGCGAGGAGTTCCTGTAGCGGGAAGAACTGGTTCTGCTCCGTTGCGTGAATCCACGCCGACTGTTCGCCAAGGCGGATTTTGAACCACGGACCTCTCCGCTGAAGCACGACTGCTGCAGGCGCCTCGTAGGAATACTCGAGTGTCGGGAGTTCAGCGGCCGTGTCGGTGTCGGTCAGGTAAACTTTGACGCTAAGCGCTTCGCAACCGCCGTTCGGGTGTTGTGTCCACGGCGTGTCGACACTGATCCGGCCGATAATTGCGGACGAATCGGGGCCCGCGTAAAGCGTGACGTCACTCGGCGTGAATGGCGCGCACGTTTCGGTACCGAAGACCTGCGGCAGCGAGATCAGTCCCCGAACTGCATCCTGTTCTTCGATCGCCGATGCAGTCTGCAAATCCGTTGTTGCTGCGGGCTGCTCAATCCCGTTTGCCGGATCGTGCGCTTCGCCCGCCGGCGCGCATGCGGTGAAAATCAGGATTGCAGCACAGACGTGTCTCACGACTACTCCTCAGAATGATGCTCGTGTCTCGCACGCGGCTGTTCAGTATGTTAATCCTCGCCCCAGATGCGGCCGGATAGCCACCGAAGTCAAGCGGGCCGCGGCGGCGCCGTCCGCGAATCGCCAGCGAACACGCGCAGCCCCCACTCCGTCGCCGGGCCGACGCCGAGCGCGAACAGGATGGTCCCCACACCAAGCTTCCCACCCATCAGCCAGCCGAGCAGCAGCACCGACAATTCGATCCCGGTCCGGACGCGGCCAACCGGCCAGCCGGTACGATCCGCGACGCCGATCATCATGCCATCGCGCGGGCCCTTGCCGAGCCCGGGCGCGATGTACAGCCCGGTCGCAACACCGGTCAGCACGATGCCGCCGACGTGGTACGCCACACTCGCCCACAGCGTCGACGCGGCCGGCGTGAACGGCAGCAGCAGCTCGATGAACACGCCGATCAGCACCATGTTCGCAACCGTGCCCGGCCCCGGCCGCACGCCGATGAACCAGCTCCCGGCGACGATGACCAGACCGACCGCGATGACCACGATCCCCAGATTCGCCCCGGTGAACTGGCTCACTCCAACATGGAACGCGTCCCAGGGGCCGAGCCCCAGTCCGCTCCGGATCAGCAGCGCCATTGCCACCGCGTAGACCGCGAGCCCCCCAACCAACTGCGTCCAGCGCACGGCCATCCCGCGCCTCGCCTGGTCGCCACCCCCACCCGCTCCGATTCCATCCACCAACACGGTCCCCATCGATTCGACTGCTTCCCCCGGCACTGTGCCGATGCCGCTATGCTACCGCGGCCTGCCCCCAGTGGCTCTGCCGCACGTCGATGCTAACGTACCCGGGTCGTCCGGTACAGATTCAGATTCGCGCAACATCGAGCGGTACAGTTTGCTAAGGCGTGCAGGCTGTGCGCGTGTACGGGAAGGTGATGGTCCGAGGCTGCCCACGCTGCCGGCCCTCGTAGGCGACCAGGGAGTCGCCCCGTGTTGTGCGACTCGTTCCCAGCAGAATGCCACCCCCTGGCGCGAGCCACTGCTCCTCGATCGTCAGGGCGCCGCTCCGCATTACGCTCGCGAGGATCAGTGGTTCTACGCTCGGTGGCGGCTGCGGGCTCGCGCTCGCGCCTGACCGCGCGCTGAAGAATCCGGGGTGACCTGGTGCACTTGACGCCTGCGATTTGGACGTGTACTCTGACGGCCATGCATACGGATTCTTTCGCAATGATGGCCATGATGATGTGTGACTGCTGCTCCCCCACGGGAGACAGGCGGGCGCATTGCCGTGGCTTCATTCGCTGAAACAAGCGAGCCCGGATGCAGCAGGCCTCTCCCGAACGGGAGGGGCCTTTTTTGTTTTGCGATAGACACTCTACGCGGACGATGACCATGGCCACGAACAACTCGATCCTGATGCACGCGCGAATGTCGATGCGTCCAGACATGTGGATGTGTCACATGCCCATGTGTTGCTGCAGCCCAATGCAGAGGAGAGCGAACGTGGCGTAATCGCGCGCCACAGTTGAACGGCTTCGTGCCCATCTCAATCGCCGGCTCTCCCAAAACGGAGAGCCGGTTTTGTTTTGTCACCAAACAGAAACGGAAGACTTGGATGATATGGAGTACATCAGGGTGCGCAGGACGACGGCCGTGGCTGACACCAGGCCGATCGACGCGCCCGTTTTCAAGCTGGGGTGTCGCACTGCTGCTGGCCACGGTGGCGGCGCCTGCGGCTGCGCAATCCGCCGAGCAGAGCCGCCTGGTCGGGCGCGTCACAGACAGCGCTACCGGGAGGGCGCTCACCGGGGTTCATATCGCGCTGGAGGGAACCAGTCTGGGCGCACTCACGGACTCGGACGGGCGGTATGTGATCACGCGGGTGCCGGAGGGCGAACTCAGAGTCCATGTGAAGCTGCTCGGCTACGCTGACGCTGTGCGAGCGGTAACGGTCACGGGTGCACAGACGACCGCGGATTTCAAGCTTGTCGAATCTGCGTTGACGCTCGATGCACTGGTGGTAACGGGAACGGCAGGCCAGGCGCGGCAGCGCGAAATCGGCAACTCGATTGCGCAACTGAATGTCGCGCAAATTACCGAGCCGGTTGCCACGGTCGATCAACTGCTGCAGGGGCGAGGAACGTCGGTGTCGGTTACACCACCAGGCAGTTCGTTCGGCTCCGGCGCGGCGATCCGGTTGCGTGGCAATGTAAGTGTTTCGCTGAGCAACCAGCCGTTGATCTTCGTCGACGGTGTTCGGCAAACCGCCGAGTCGTATCCGCTCAATGCCAGCTCCGCAAACTTCCCGCACTACGGTCCAGGCGCAACCATGAGCCCGCTCAACGACATCAACCCCGCTGATATCGAACGCATCGAAATCGTGAAGGGCCCGGCGGCCGCGACGCTGTATGGCTCAGAGGCCTCGGCGGGTGTGATCCAGATCTTCACGAAGAAAGGTTCGCAGGGTCGTCCGTCCTGGACACTCCAGACCGACCACAGCGCGGACTGGGTAAAGCCGTTCGGCTCGGAGAAGCGGCCGTACCTCAACCTGGATCCGTGGCTGAAGCCGGCCTATGGTGCGAAGAACTCCCTCTCCGTTCGCGGCGGCCTCGCCGATCTGCGGTATTTCGTTTCCGGCGCGTACGACGTCGGTAATGGCGTGCTGCCGAACGATCACGAGAAGCGACTCGCGCTGCGCACGAACCTCGACCTGCAGGCGCACGACAGACTCGCACTCGGATTCAACATCGCGTACAGCGACCACAACCTCGACATCACACACACCGGCAACAGCGGCATGGGGTTGCCGCTCAACGCGTTCCGGCAGCCGAACAACAGCTTCGGCTCGGATGATCCGGAAGTGTTGAGCCAGCTACTCGATGCGGAGATTCACCAGGCCAACGAGCGGCTGACGTTCGGCGCGACAGCGACGTGGAACCCGACCGATGCGTTCAACCATAAGCTGACGGTCGGTGTCGATCGTGTCTCGACCGTGCAGTCGCAGTACCGGCCACTTGGTTTCAAACTCGAACCGGTCGGCGCAATCAGCGACATCCGCTGGCAGAGCCGGACGGTAACGACCGACTACACCGGATCGCTGCGCTGGCTGGGCACTGATCTGCTGTTGTCGACGTTCTCGTGGGGTGCCCAAACCATCTCGACCGAGGACAACACGGTCGACACCTACGGGCGCGGCTTCCCGGGCCCAGGCCGTCAAACAATGAGCAGCATCGCGGAACCTCTGGTTTCCGGCAGCGAGTTCCGCATCGTGAGCGGCGGCTTCTTCCTGCAAAATCTGATTGGCTTCCGCGACCGCATCTTCTTCACGGCTGGCGCACGCGTAGACGGAACGAGCACGTTCGGCTCCAATCTCGGACTGCAGGTTTACCCGAAGGCGAGCGCGTCGTGGGTCGTCTCGGAGGAATCGTTCTGGCCGGAGGCGTTGGGCACGGTAAAACTGCGCGGCGCGTACGGTCTGGCGGGGCGAGCGCCCGGCGCCTTCGACGCGGTGCGCACGTGGCAGCCGGGTTCGTTCGGCGGCGAGTCCTCTTTCGTGCCGGGCAACATCGGCAATGCGGATCTCGGACCGGAGAAAACGCGTGAGATCGAGGTCGGCTTTGATGGCTCGTGGCTGAACAACCGATTGACGGGTGAGTTCACGTACTACAACCAGCTCACGCGCGACGCCCTGTTCCACATCCCGCAGACGCCGACGCTCGGCTTCGGCGGCGCACAGCTCGAGAACGTCGGCCGCCTGACCAACGAAGGCCTCGAGTTGTCGCTCAACGGCAAGGTGCTCGTGCGTGGCGATTTTGTATGGGAACTCGGTGCATCGGTTTCGACGAACCGGAGCGAAATCCTTGACGTCGGCTCGGCCACGTCGAGCACGATCCAGGTTGGCCACCCGGCGCCGGTCGTGCGCGGTACGCTGGTCAGGAATGCCGACGAATACGCCGACCCGATTCTCGAGCGTGACCACTTCTTCGGCCCGAGTACACCGACGCACACGTTTGGAATCAACACGAGCCTTGACCTGCCGCGCGGACTCCGGCTCACCGCACGCGGCGAGTACCAGGGCGGACACTTCATCGCCGACAATGCGTCGTTCTTCATGGTCGACCGCGGCAATGGCGCGCCGTTCTGCGATGCCGCGTACGAGATCGTGCCCTTCACCGGCTATGCGACCGCCGATGTAAGCCGCCTCACTGCACTGGAGCGTGCGCGCTGCTACAAGCAGAACACGCATTCCGGCCTGTGGGTCTATCCCGCGGACTTCTTCAAGGTGCGCGAGATCACTCTGCTCGTTCCCGTGAACTCTCTCATTCCGAATACGCGCAGTGCATCGCTCACGTTCTCGCTGCGCAACGCGATCCGCTGGACCAACGAGGACTTCCCCGCTTTCGATCCGGAGATGGTCTCGTCACGCTCCAACGTTTCGGCCCTGACTGGCGGGATCACGGAGCACGCTCCGTCGCCGGCGCGTTTTGTCTCTTCGCTGCGGATTGCCTTCTAATGAACACACACAACCTGAACCGATATGAAGGCGCCGCCCGCAAGATCGGCCGCAGCGCCATCTCGACCGCCGTCACCCTGAGCGCGCTGCTGTTCACCGCCTGCGACTTCAGCGTGACGAATCCCGGCCCGATGCAGGATGATGCACTGAACAACCCGGCCGCCGCCGGGCCGATTGTCTCCGGCATGAGCCAGGTGCTGTCCGGCGCACTCTGGCGCGCCACCTATATCGGCGCCGAAGTCGCGCGTGAATACGTCGAAGCCGGCCGCATCTTCACGACCAAGCTGCCATCGCTGCCGGGACAACTCACGCGCGAAACCGTTACAGACGCCGTCTGGCAACAATCGGTTCGTGCGCGCTGGGTCGCTGAAGATGGGATCCGCCGCTTCCGCGAACACCTGCCCGAGTTCGCATCTTCGCCGCACGCGGCGCGTGCCCTTGTGCACGCCGGTTTCGCCAACCGCCTGCTCGGCGAAACCTTCTGTGAAGCCGTGATCGACGGCGGCGAGGTACAGCCGCACACCGTCTACTTCGAACGCGCCGAGGCACACTTCACGGAAGCGATCGCGGTCGCGACCGCGGCGGAACTTCCCGATGTCGCACTCGCGGCACGCGCAGGTCGCGCGTCCGTGCGCGCCAGCCTCGGTGACTGGACCGGTGCCGTCTCCGATGCGGCCGGCATCCCGAACAGCTTCAGGTACCAGGCGCGCTTCACGACGACCGAGCTCGATCAGTACAACATCCTGTACTGGGCAAATGCGAACTCGCCGTTCCGCACCTTCAGCGTGGTGGGCACGTTCTACGAGGACTACTACCTCGAAACGGGCGATCCGCGCGCTGCATGGGGCACGGACCCGCAGTACCCGAACGGAGAAATCGCAACCGTGCCCTGGCTGTTTCCGCTCAAGTACAAGAGCCGCACGGATGCGATCAACCTCGTCAGCGGCCGCGAGCTGCGCCTGATCGAAGCGGAAGCCGCACTGCGCCAGGGCAACACGGTGCAGGCACTCAATACCATCAATGCTCTGCGCACGTCGCTGACGAGTGATCAGGATGGGCGATTGCTCGAGCCGTGGCCGGCGTCGAACAACGTCGAAACGGTATGGCACTACCTCAAAGTCGAGCGTGGCATCGAGCTGTGGCTGGAAGGCCGTCGTCTCGGTGACCTGCGGCGCTGGTCGGAAGACGGGTCGCCCGCCCAGGTTGTCGACGTTTCGGACCGCGTCCGCCTGTGCTTCCCGATCGCACAATCCGAGCTGAACACGAACCGGAACCTGAGTCTGCAGCACGCGGATCCGGTCAGTCCGCTGTACCGTGGCACACAGGGCCACTGATGATGCAGCGTCGCTCAGCCCGTCAAGCGAGACGCAGCGACGCATAGATCACTGAGACACTGAGAGAGAAACGAGAGCGTTTGTCATGAACAGAACTTTCACGCGATCGACGCTGATTGCGGCTGGGCTATGGTTTGGCGCGGTTGCCGCACTGCAGGCGCAAGTCGTGTTGGGCGCGCCGACACGGAATGCAGGCTCGCAGCCGATAGCCTGGTTCTATGAAGAAGGCACCACCTTCGATCCGGCGATTCCATCGCCCGAGAAGTTCCTGGGCTACGAAATCGGCGCGCACCACACGCCGAACCACCTGATCGTCGCGTACCTGAAGGAACTGGATCGGTTGTCCGATCGCGCGACGTACCAGGAGATCGGCTACTCGTACGAGCGCCAGCCGCTGGCCGTGCTGACCGTGACATCGCCGGCGAACCATGCACGGCTGGAAGAGCTCCGGCAGCAGCATCTGCGCGCAATCGAAGACCCGGCGAGTGTACCGGCCGATCGTCCGGTGATCGTGCATCTCGCGGGTGGTGTGCACGGCGCGGAAACGTCGGGACCGGAAGCCATGATGCTCGCGGCGTACTGGCTGGTCGCCGGCACCGGCGCGGAAATCGAGCGTGCACTGCGCGAAGGCGTGTACCACGTCGAGCCGATGCAGAACCCGGACGGTCGCTCACGCCACGTGGGCTGGATCAACAGCAACCGCGCACTTCAACTCGTGGCAGATCCGATAGACGCCGAACACACCGAGCCGGCACCGGGCGGTCGCACCAACCACTACCTCTATGACCTCAACCGCGACTGGCTGCCGCTCGAGAATCCGGAAAGCCGCGCACGCATCGACTTCCATCACGCGTGGAAGGCGAACGTCGTGACCGACCACCACGAGATGGGCACGAACAGCACGTTCTACTTCGAGCCCAGCAAGCCCGTTGGATCGTGGAACCCGCTCATCCCCGAGCGGATGTACACGGAGATCACGGTCGATTTCGCGAAGCTCTACCGCGACCACCTCGACAAGATCGGCTCGTTCTACTTCACGAAGGAGAACTACGACAACACGTACCCGGGCTACGGCTCGACGTACCCGAAGTTTCTCGGCGGCTACGCGCTAACGTTCGAACAGGCGAGCTCGCGCGGGACGATCCAGGAGAGCGCTCACCACGGCGTGGTGACCTTTGCATTCACGATCCGGAACCAGACGCGCGCCGCGATCGCGGCGGTTCGCGGCGCGGTGCAGTACCGGCAGAAGCTGCAGCAGTACCAGCGTGACTTCTTCACCAGCGCACTCAGCGAGGCCGACAAGTTCCCGGTCAAGGCGTATGTGTGGGGAGACACGGCGGATACCTCGCGCAACCGCCTGTTCCTGCAGTTCCTGTTGAGACATCGTATCGATGTCTATGAAGTCGAACATCGCCTCGAAGCCGACGGCAAGGTGTTCGAGGCCGGCAAGGCGTGGGTCGTGCCGACTCGTCAGCCGCACTACCGCCTCGTGCGCTCGATCTTCGAGAAGACGACGCACTTTGCGGACAGCACCTTCTACGATGCATCGACCTGGACGATGGCCCTTGCCTATGGCGTGCCACACGCCGAACTGCGCACGTCGTCTGTCCCGCGCGGCTACCTCGTGCAAGAGCCGACTCCGACTCCAACGCCGAACGTGCCGCAATCACGGTATGGCTATCTGCTCGACTGGCGCGACAGCTTTGCGCCGCGCGCGCTGAACTACCTGCTTGCGCGCGGTGTGCGCGCATTCGCGGCCGTGCAGCCGTTCACGGCGTACACGACCGAGGGTGCACACAGCTACGGCCGCGGCACCATCTCGATTCCCGTGCAGGTTCAGCATGTCGACGCGCAGCGGCTGCACGCACTCATCCAGGAAGCCGCGCGCGATGCCGGTGTTCCCTTCCAGGCAGCAACTACCGGCTTCAATCAGGCCGGACCCGACCTCGGCAGCAACAACTTCCGCGCGATCGAAAGACCGTCGATCCTGATGGTCAACGGCGGCGAGGCGAACACGCTGTGGCACCTGCTGGACACGAAGGCGGCGATTCCCGTAACGAAGATCAACCCGGCCAACTTCGGGCGCGCCGATCTCAATCGCTACAACGTGCTCGTGTTGCCCGCAACGCAGTTGTCATTCCTGAGCGGCGAAATCCTCGAGGATGTAAAGCGCTGGGTCCGCGGCGGCGGCACACTGATCACCCTGCGTGATGCTGCCACCTGGGCTGTTCAGAATGGGTTCACGCCCAACGTGTCGCTCGAACGAGCGGCGGGCGGCGATAACGGCGCACGCGCCGAACGTCGCGAGTACGGTGACGCCGCAGCTCTCCGTTCCCAGCGTGTCGGCGGGTCGATCTGGCTGGCGGACCTGGACATCTCTCACCCGCTCGGCTTCGGCTATACGACGCGCGAACTCCCCGTGTGGCGCGACCATTCGGTCCTGCTTCCGCCGAGTCGCAATCCATTCAGCACGGTTGCGCAGCTCACGGCCAATCCGCACCTGAGCGGGTACGCGACCGATATCATCCGTCAGCGTCTGAGCAACTCGCCGTCCGTCATCGCCGACCGCCTCGGCAACGGCAGTGTCGTGCTGCTCATCGACCAGCCGAACTACCGCGGCTACTGGTACGGAACGCAGCGGCTCTTTTATAACGCACTGTTTTTCGGCCCGCTGATCACGCTGCCAGCAACACGTTGATGATTCTGCGCAGAAGCGCTCTGCCCCGGGCCGATCTCCTCGCCGAGCGGTGGCTGCCGGTGGTGCATAAGGCCGCCGCGGCTCATTCTCCGCGCAGCACGATCGCGGGTTGCGTTCCGGCCGCTCTTCGCGCCGGCAGTAGTGTCGCGATCAGCGTGACCGCCACGAGCAGCACCGTCCCCGCGGCGAACTCGGCGATGCTCGTCGGCGCTACCTCGTACAGGAGCGATCGCACGAATGTCGCGTGAAGGGCAGCAGGATCTCGATGAACACACCGATCAGCACCATGTTCGCGACCGTGCCCGGCCCCGGCCGCACGCCGATGAACCAGCTCCCGGCGACGATGGCCAGACCGACCGCGATCACCACGATGCCCAGATTCGCGCCGGTGAACTGGCTCACCCCGACATGCAACGCGTCCCAGGGGCCGAGCCCCAGCCCGCTCCGGATCAGCAGCGCCATCGCCACGGCGTAAACCGCCAGACCCCCGACCAACTGCGCCCAGCGCACAGCCATCCCGCGCCTCGCCTTCTCGCGACCGCCACCCGCTCCGATTCCATCCACCAACGCGGTCCCGATCGATTCGACTGCTTCCCCGGTACTGTGCCGATACCGCTATGCTACCGCGGCCTGCCCCCAGTGGCTCGTGCCGCACGTGGATGCTAAGTACCCTGATCGTCCGGTACAGATTCAGATTCGCACAACATCGACCGGTACAGTTTGCTAAGGCGTGCAGGGTGTGCGTGCGTACGGGAAGGTGATAGTCCGAGGCTGCCCACGCTGCCGGCCCTCGTAGGCGACCAGGGAGTCGCCCCGTGTTGTGCGGCTTGTTCCCAGCAGAATGCCACCCCCCGGCGCGAGCCACTGCTCCTCGATGGTCAGGGCGCCGCTCCGCATTAGCCAGCAGCCCGCAAGCCACTGCAGTCCCGCAACATTCCCGACGTCCTGCGCCTGTGTCCGCGCAGGGCAGGCAAGCAGGATACCGACGACCAGCAGTCGGATGGGATGCCGCAGGCTGTTGAGTCCGTCGAAGAACATGAGGCGCCTCAGAAATCGTTCTGCAGCATGAGCGTGTTGGCGTCGGGACAGGAGAAGATTCGGCGCCAGTGGCGGTTCAGACAGGGATCAGCTCGACGTGAACGCCCGCCGTATTCGCGAGGACATGCAGATCGTCCGGGTCCGAAGTGACTACCAGGTCACCATCCCGGGCGATGAGAACGATGGCAGCGTCAACTACATCACGACCACCGGTACTCGCGAGCAGTTCACCGACAGCCTTGCCGAGATGTACATCGAGCGGAATCACGTTGATTGCGGGCAGAAGCTGCGCGAGACGGGCCTGGCGGCTTCCATCGCGCCAGACCTGGCCGACGATGCCGCCATGTGTAACCAGGTCCTGCCCGGACCGGAGCGCGTCCTTTAACCGGATCCACATGCTGCGATCGCCGCGGTCGACTGCAATCAAGGCACCGCTGTCGAGCACCAGGCTCACGCAGCGCCCCGTCGTCTTCCCCTCACAACGGTCGCGCCCTCACGGTCCACCCGTCTTTGCCGGGCGATGTCATCGTCTGTGATCATGCCGTGCTCGGCCTCGTACGCGGAGACCGCCGCCGCCAGAGCTGCGATCTGCCGCTCACGCTCCACCCGGTCCATTAGGGCCCGGTTTACCCATGCACTGAGCGATTCGGCGAGCCCGGCTTCCACCGCCTCGCGCCCGGCCTGCAGCAACTCCGCGTCGACCGTGACAGTGAGCCTTTCCTTGATCGTCATACTTCCATGTTAACTGAGGTATGAGGAAAATACAACTCGACGAAGGCCCCCGCGCCGCGGCGGCATCGTGGCCGGGATGCTGGCATTTCCGTGCCGTCCGGAACAGATTCGGATTCGCACAACATCGACCGGTACAGTTGGGACTTATGGCTGCGATCAACTTCGCGTACGAGGAGCTGGCCGCCGATCTGGAGGCACAGATCCGGCGCGGCACGCTGCGGCCGGGCGATCGGCTGCCGTCGGTTCGTCGAACCAGCGTCGAGCAGCGGCGCAGCCTGTCGACGGTGCTCGAAGCGTACCGCCGCCTCGAGATGCTGCGGCTGATCGAGGCGAGGCCGCGGTCGGGGTACTACGTGCTGCCGCAGGTGGTGGAGCGGCCGCCGCTCCCGCTGGTGTCCCCGGCGAGCCCGGCGCCGACTTCGGTCGGGACCGCCGCGCTGATCGCGCAGGTCGTCCGTGCGGTCGCCGACCCGGACGCGGTGCCGCTAGGTGCCGCGCTGCCCGATGCGTCGCTGCTCCCCCACGCCGCGCTGAAGCGGTGCATGACGGCGGCCATGCGATTCGATGCGCCCGGCGGCGTCGCGCAGGTCCCGCCCGAGGGGGTCGAATCCCTGCGACGCGAGATCGCGAGGCGCGAGTGGAGCGCCGGCCATGTCGCCTACCACGACGAGATCCTGGTCACCGCCGGCGCGAGCGAAGCCCTCGACGTCGCACTCCGCGCGACAACCTCGCCCGGCGACATCGTCGCAGTCGAATCGCCCGCCTTCTTCGGCGTGCTCCAGGCGATCGAGACCCTCGGCCGCCGCGCGCTCGACATCCCGGTCTGTGCGGAGGAGGGCATCGACATCGACGCGCTCGAGGCCGCCATCGCGAAGCACCCCGTCCGTGCGCTCATCGTCACGCCGAATTTCCACAACCCGGTCGGCTCGTACATGCCCGATGCATCGCGTGCACGGCTCGTCGCGCTGATGACGGAGCACGGGATTCCCGTGATCGAGGACGATACCTTCGGCGAGCTGTACTTCGAGGGTCCGCAGCCGCGTTCGCTGCGCGCGTGGGACGAGGCGGGGTGGGTGATCCGCTGCGGCAGCTTCAGCAAGACGCTGGCGCCGGGGTACCGCATCGGCTGGATCGTCCCGGGCCCGCGGTTTTTCGAGGCGGTGCGCCGCTGCAAGCTGGCGACGAGTCTCGGCACCTCGGCTCCACCGCAACTCGCCCTCGCCCGCTACCTCGCTGGCGGCGGCTACGACCGGCACCTGCGGCAGCTCCGCCGGACGCTGCGGGACAACGTCGCGCGGCTCTCTGCGGAGGTGTGTTCGCGCTTTCCCGAGGGTACGCGGATCAGTCGGCCGCGGGGCGGATTCGTGCTGTGGATTGAACTGCCGGCCGGTACCGATGCACTCACGCTCGGCCGGCGGGCGCTCGCGGCCGGGATCAGCATCTGCCCCGGGCCGATCTTCTCGCCGAGTGGTGGTTATCGGAGTTGCATCCGGCTGAGTGCGGGGCATCCGTGGTCGGAGCGGACGGAGGGCGCGGTTGAGAAGCTTGGCCGGATGCTAATGGCGCTGATGAATCATGGTCTCAACCTTGGTGGATAGCGAACTGGACCGAACTCCTCATCACGACCACCCCATGTGGTAGTCACGCTCGCTTGCTGGTTTCCAGCGCACGTTGTAGGGTTGGCGAGGAGAGTTGGAAGCTGCGCGCGAGACCGAAACCTTTGCTGAGGTACTGTAATGTCGAATAAAACGGCAAGGTCGTGGTGGGTTCTCATTGGTGCGGTGATCCGTGATGCGTTCGCTCTGTTCGGTGTGTTCATGATGCTGACTGCTTTCGGAGTGAGGTTCGAGTCCATAACCGAGTTGGCAGTATTTGCAGCAGTTACCGCTGGGGTCATTGCATTGGTCGGTCTCGCGAAACACCGCGTAGTGCCGTTGATTGAGAAGCCGCGAAGCAGATAGCTATTGCTGTTCAGGCAGAATCACATCGTCCGCATTCCTCCGAGCAGTTGAGTTGCAGGCCTCCTTCGACGTGCTCCAGGCTATCGACACACTCGGTTGCCGCGCTCGAGATCCCCGTCTGCGCGGAGGAGGGCCAGTTCGACTGGTTCTACGTAAGGCCGCCGCGGCTCATTCTCCGCGTAGCACGATCGCGGGTTGCGTTCCTGCCGCTCTTCGCGCCGGCAGCAGTATCGCGATCAGCGTGACCGCCACGAGCAGCACCGTCGCCCCGGCGAACTCGGCGACGCTTGTCGGTGCAACCTCGTAAAGGAGCGATCGCAGGAACCTCGTCAGGCTGAACGCCGCGGCCAACCCCGCGATGGTGCCGATCGTGACCAGTCTCAGCCCGTCGCCGAGCACCATCAAGCCGATGCCTTTCGGCGCGGCGCCGACTGCGAGTCGAATTCCGAACTCCCGAACGCGCTCCCCCGCCGTGTACGACACCACACTGTACACGCCGATGATGCCCAGGAGCAGCGCCGCGGCGCCGGCGACTGCGATGAGCAGCATGGTGAGATGTACGTGCGCCGTCGCGTCGTCCACGATCGAGCCGAGGCTACGGATGTTCGCAGCCGGAACCCGTGGATCCAGCTCTCTTACAATCTGCTGAATTTCGGCTGCAGATAGCTGTGTCCCACGTATTACGTACTGCAGTTCCTCTGGCCGGTACGGCGCCGCGTTGCTGTCCGCCGGAAGCCCGTCGCCATCGCGCAGCAGAGGGAAGTACGCCATGGGCGAATAACCGTCCTCGATCCGTCCCCTCTGCACGTCGCCAACCACGCCGACGACGCGGAACGTCGTCGGCGGCATGTCCGGGCGCGGCGGGAATCTCGTTATGCTGCGGCCCACGACATCGGCCGTTCCGAAAATGCCAATGGCGAGCCGCTCGCTCAGGATTACGGCCGGAGTACCACGCAGGTCGCCGGGCTGGAAACTCCGTCCGGCTCGCAGCGGAATCCCCATCGTGTGGAAGTAGTTGTCGTTCGCCAGGTTCCCGGTGCCACGGATCGTCGACCGTGATTCATCGTCGCCGGCGCGTAGCTGCAGGTCGTACCCCAGCGCACCGCGCCCCCTGAGCGGCAGATGCAATGCGCCGCCAACCGAGGTAACACCCGGCAGCGCCGCCAGTCGATCCGTCAATCGCGCATGGAACACGGCCTGGTCGGCGTACGACCGATAGACGCCCCACGGGAGCGGGGCCTGGAACGTCATCGCGTTCGCGGGCTCAAACCCGATATGCGCGCTTTGCAGGTTCCAGAAGCTCCGGCCGAGGAGCGCCGCGGCCACGAGGAGCGTGAGTGCGATCGCCACCTGCACCGCGACGAGCCCGTTCCTCGCGCGCCGCCACCCCTGGCTCGAGCCTGCCCGGGACGCACGCAGCCGATCAGAAAGCCCCGCCCTTCCGGCGCGCATGAGGCCAATGCAGCCTACCATGCCGCCGATGAGCGCAGCACAAACGACAATCAGCGCGATGCTGCCTGTGGTGAAGGAGACTTCATGAAGACGCGGGATCTCGCGTTCGGTGAATCCGAATTTCGTCGACAACGCCAGAGCCGCGGCCGGAATCGCGACGAATCCGGATGCGAGTCCGAGCACGACGCCTTCCACGACGAACCGCTGCGCGAGCGCCAACCGGCTGGCACCAAGAGACAGCGCGATCGCGATCTCGTGGCCTGTGCGCTCGGTGCGCAGCAGAAATAGGTTGACGACGTTCGTCGTCGCGATGACCAGGATCACGGCGACGAGCACACCCAGGATAATGAGCTGGGTTCGTACGGGTGCGGCCGTCGCGGACTTGAGAGACTCGACCGAGACTCGCGCACGACTCTGCTGCAACAACTCCGAGGTGATCTGCGGGAAACGCGTCGAGAGCGAGGGAACGAGCGTATTCAGCTCCGCCTGCGCCTGGGCTATTGTGGCGCCGTCGCGCAAACGGCCAATCACGGTCAGGTGCCGCGATGCGATCTGCGGTCTCCTGACGTTCAACGCCGCCGGATACCAGATGCTGACCGACGGTGCCGGGAACTGGAACGTGCGCGGCAGGACGCCGATGACGACACGCGCGCCATGGTCGATCTCGATGCGACGTCCGATGATTGCCGGGTCGGCCCCGTAGCGTCGCTCCCAGATCTCCTGCGAGATGAGGACCGGAAGCAATTCCTCGCCGACCCAGGACGTATCCTTGCGTTCGAACAGGGCGCCGAGCAACGGACGCACACCGAGCAGGTCGAACGTGCTCGGCGCCATCATGGCGACGGTCACGCGCTCCGCAACCGCACCGTCGGTGAGGGCAAAGGCATCGTTGGTGCTGTACGCACCGAGATCGGTGAAGCTGCGCGCGCTCTCCGCGAAATGGATGAATGTGGGTGCGGAATGCAGGGTGCCCGATTCGGCGAGCCCGTCGGTATGGAAGCTGACTTGCACGAGCCGGTCGGGACTGGCGAATGGCAGATCGCGGAGCAGGACGCCGTATACGATGGCGCCGATGCCGACCGCAGTTCCAAGTCCGATGCCGAGGGTCGCAATGACGCCGATGGCGAAGGCAGGCGCACGAACGATGCGGCGCAGCGCGAATCGCGCATCGCGTGCGAGGTTGTCGACCACAACCAGGCCACGCGCATCGCGCGTCTCTTCTTCGAAGCGCTGCTGGCCACCGAAGCGGAGAATGGCAGCGCGGCGCGCCTCAGCTTCAGTCATGCCGCGGCGCATGTTCTCCGCAGTTTCCATCTCGATATGAAAGCGGAACTCCTCGGCCTGTTCCGCGTCGACACGCGAGCGATTGCGGAACAGCTCGAACAGGCGGGCCAGGGCCGCTCGGCCGTGGTGCAGCATCGGTCAGCTCTCCGCGGCAAGAACGAGCCCGACCGCATCGACAAAGCGCTGCCAGGAAGCAACTTCATTTCCGAGAGCCCGCCGTCCGGCGGCCGTGAGCCGGTAGTACTTGGCGCGCCGCCCGTTCTCGGTGGTGCGCCATTCCGTATCGATCCACCCGCGCTGCTCGATCCGGACCAGAGCTGGGTAGATCGAGCCCTGCCCCACGCGAAGCACGTCCTGCGAGAGTTGCTCGATCCGGCGGGTGAGACCCCAGCCATGCATGGGCGCGATCGAGAGCGTCTTGAGGATGAGCAAGTCGAGCGTCCCTTGCAGGACCTGCTCGTTGCCAGTGCGCTGGGCCATTCTCTCCTCCCGAGTGTCTGGAGAAGACATGCGCTCATCCGCCACGAATGTCAAGGAAAAAAGTGAGACGGCGGCAATGCGCTGCGTGCAAGCGTGTTCGCCTTAGGTGAAACCTCACCGGTATCCAGCCGCCTGAAGATTGAACAGCTCGGCGTAGAGACCTCCGCTCTCGAGCAATTCGGTGTGTGTGCCCTGCTGGACAAGTCGACCCCGCTCGAGCACAAGAATCTGTGTGGCCATGCGCACCGTGGAGAAGCGGTGAGAGATGACGACGGCGATCTTCCCGCGCGTAAGCTCCGTGAATTGACGGAATACTTCATACTCCGAGCGGGCGTCGAGCGCCGCGGTGGGTTCGTCGAGGATCAGAACCTGCGCTTCCCGCATGTACGCCCGAGCAAGCGCGACTTTCTGCCACTCACCGCCCGACAGCTCGACGCCGCCCTCGAATTGCCGCCCAAGTTGCTGATCGTAGCCTCGCTCAAAGCGCGCCGCGACACGGTCGGCCATGCCGCGCCGCGCCGCCTCCAGGAGGCGTGCCTCGTTGCCCAGCTCTTCGATCTGGCCGATCCCGATGTTTTCGCGCAACAGAAACTGATATTCCGCGAAGTCCTGGAAGATCACTCCGACGTTCGCCCAGAGATCCTCCGGCTGGTATTCGCGAAGGTCGACCCCGTCGAGCAGAATGCGGCCCTCGTCCGGGTCGTAGAGTCGCGCGAGCAGCTTTACCAGCGTCGTCTTGCCGGCACCGTTCTCGCCCACCAGCGCGACCGCCCGGTTGGGCGGAAGGCGGAAGCTCAGGTCGCGCACCGCGTACGTGTCCGATCCCGGATAGCGGAAGCTCACCTGATCGAACATGAACCCTTGGTGGATCGGTCTCGGCACGACGAGCGCGCCGGGTTTGGAGACGATACGCGGCGTCAGGTCGAGGAACAGGAACAGGTCACGCAGATAGAGACTCTGCTCGTACACCTGTGACAGGGTGAGCAGGATGCCCCGGATCAGATCGCGGCTCTGTCGGAACGATGCAGCCAGAAAAGTGAGCACTCCGATCGTGAACGGGCCCGCCGGACTGCGGTATCCGGTGATCGTGAGGTAGATCACCACCGAGTAAGCGCCGTAATATCCGATCGCGCCCACCGCAGCCAGCAGACTGGAGACGGTGGCACGTCGGATGGCGAGGCGTTTGTTGGCCTCATAGAGCACGTCGGCCAGATCGCTGTAACGCCCCGCCAGGTACGATGCGAGACGGAAAAGCTTGACCTCCTTAAGCGAGCCGTCCGCCGCGGCGGCCAACCGCAAATAGTCCAGCTTGCGCCGTTCGGGATTCGTCTGAAAGTAAAGTGAGTAACCGAGAGCCACGAAGTGGGTCTCGCCCACGAATGCGGGCAGGACAGCGAGCGCCAGCAGCACGAGAAGCCACGGTACGTAGAGCAGGAGAGCAACCGCCAGCGAGGCGAGCGTGATCGCGTCCTGCACCGCGCCGAGAAGCTGTCCCAGAAGACTTAGCCGCCCAACGGTCTGGGTGCGGGCGCGCCGCAAGTGATCGTAAGTCGTGGGGTCCTCGAACTGACCGACGTCCAGACGTGACGCGTGCTCCATGAGCTGGACAGAAATGCGGTTGGAAAAAAGGTCGCCCTGAAGGCTCTCGATCAGCGCAGAACCGCGCGCGAGGGCTTCGCTCAGCACCGCGATCCCGAGTTCGAGTCCTATGAGTGTGCCGAGACGACCCCATTCCACGGGACCGTCGCCGCGGTAATAGGTCTCGACGTCCTCAATGATGAGCTTGGCGACCCAGAGAAGCGCGAACGGCACAAGCGCGCGCGCAATTCTGAGGACGAGGACCCCGATCGCAAACCCTTGGTCCGTTTCGTACACCATCCGGAGAAATCTCGGCACGTAGCGCAGCGCGGCGAGCCGCTGCCGCCACGTTGGCGGCCTCTTGCCCGGCGAAACGCTGGACAGCGCGTTTTGCGGGCGCGGCGGTGCTCCATTGGAGCTGGAGGGCGTACCCATGCCGCCGAAATCAGTGTGTTATGAGCTTCGAGCGGTGAAGCTGCTCGATGAAGTGGTGTACGTCAGCTGAGACCCGCTCGGTCGGCACCTCGCATTCGCAGGCCAGACGCTCGATGACCGTAGCGACGGTTGTACCCTCGGAAAGAAGCATCCAGATGTAGCTGCCGATTCCATTCAGCGTGTAGTACTCGCCGCCACGAATATCCAGCAGAATCGTCGCGTCCGCCTGCTGCGTGGAGACGACGTACTCCGCCGTGCGCAACACTGACCTATCCCGCATTGCCGGACCCCCTCAAAGGTGTAGGTGCGTTTCACATCGGCACGGCTGTACCTTCACGGCTTCGCTCCAGGTGTGCGCTGACGATCGTTAACATCGCGGCCGATGTCGGATCGCCTCTGCCCCGCACGACGCCCGTGCCATCGACGACCACGCCGAAGGGAAAGCTGGCGATACCCCATGTCTTCGCACCCTTCCATTGCAGATCGGCAACGGCCCTCAGGGGCGATCGAACGAGCGCGGCACATTCTTCCAAGGCCGAGCGGCTGCCTCCGCACACGACAATGGCATCGAGCGGGGTGTGCTCCGCTGCGAAGGCGCGCAGTAGCTCGAGCGCGACCTTGCACTTCGGGCACGTGTTCTTCGCAAAGACAATCAACTGCGCGGTACCGGAAGGCTGGCCTATGGAGACGGGATCACCGGACAAATCCTCAAGTTCCAACACCGGCGGTCTGGCATCGAGCGGTGGGCCGTTCATCGTACCAACATCGCCCACGTCCTTCGGCCCGTGCGTTCGATAGGCGCGCACGGAGGAGCGAAACATTATCAGGAGTCCACCGCTCAGCGTGAGCAGAAGCACCCACACCGCGGCGTATGAAATCCAGAAGAGCCCATTCATCATGTCCGGGACCTCGAGTGACTAGTCTACGGCCACGTTCCGCGCGTAATGCAGCGATGTGGTGACCAGCGCGTAGATCAGGAACACGAACAGGACCGATGCGGCCACCACCAACGCGGACTGCGGGTGAAGCCTCCACACCGGTTCCCATGTATACCATTCGAATAGTGTAACAATCCCGATGAGCGCGGCGATCGTCACGAGGACCAGATTCCTGACGACGTGCCCAACACCGATGCTGCCGTCGTCCCAAAGGAAGCATGCGCAGCCGTCTGCACCACGCTCGCGAAGCTGGACGAGGACATACGCGAAGATGGTCAACATCGCCGCGCCGGTGAATGCTGCGGCAATCGGGTACGCGCCCATCAGGAGCCAAACGCCCAGGACAGTCTCGGCGATCGGCACTCCGATTCGCAAAGCGAGCACGATGCCCGGCCGCTCGAAGCCGAGAATTCTGAGCGTGTTCGACAATTCCTCCCCCGCAGCGAGCTTTGGTATGCCGGCGATCAGGAAGACAATCGCGAGGAACACGCGGGCGGACGTGAACACCGTGCTGAGCATTGTGACAGGTGATGATTCCATCCTCATTATTAGTAGAGAAACGCTGGAACAGTCGATGGCCCAATCGTACTGTTTCCTACATCGCGGTCCTACTCCATCTCTTGGTCGGCCTTGCAGCTGGATCCGGTACCCGAGCACTTGCAGAAATGCGGGTGGCCCGGAAGCTCGTCACCATCGTAACAGCTGCCGTTGCTGGTCGCCGCAGTCAGGGTGATTGCCGATCCCTGGCTGATGATTTGCGGCGCTTGGTACTCCCTCTTGAGCGTTCTCATAGAGCCTCCTGAAGGGTTAGCGTTGATGAATTGCTGCTCGTACTTCTGCGTGCTGCAGAACGACCGGGCCATCGGCCGGACCTGATTCGTAGCCATGTCTCCAACGCCAAGGTCGTGAAGAGTCCGATGCTCATCGGAATTCGCCCCACCCTGGCTTCAGCGTACGCTTCACGAAGTGGCGCCGCATCGATGCATCCCATCTGTGCCAGAACGGACTCCTGGAGCATCGACTCAATCGCGTTCCTCTCATGCCCCAGCGCCCACACCATCCGGCTACCCGCGCTTCCTTTGCTCACTCGGGTGCGCACCGCTTCCGGAAGCACGCCGCGCATTGCCTCGCGCAGAATCCATTTCCGCACCAACGGCCGATGGCCTCCGTCATTCGGAGGCAACCGTAGAGCAAACTCTACGAGCGGCCTGTAGAGAAACGGGTAGCGCCGCTCATAGTCCACCGAGGGCGAAGCGGCATAGGTGGCGAATGCCAGCGATTTCACACGGGTCTCGAAAGCCTCGCGGTACTTCGAACCCACTCTGCCCTTCAGTCCGTGACCCCTTTGAGATCTGGCGAGGCGGTCCATGCGATGGCGCCGCCGAAATTCGGCGTTCACCCACGACGGAATGACCCAGTCATCCTCGGTTGCGAACCGCGTCCTCAACATGGTCGGAAGAAGCGGGACGATGGCATTTGAGAGAGCGTTCTTCCAGAACGACTCCCGGCCGAGTGCCGACAAACGAACGAGTTCGCGACAGGCCGTAAGGACCTGACCGCGCGCTACCCAATCGGCGAAGTAGAACCCATTGCCCCCAAGGACAAAATCTCCGCCGACGCCGCTCAGCAGGACATCGACACCGGCCTCCTTCAGCAACTCGTCCCGCCGACGATCACGGGCCCACATTGTCGTCATCATCGTCGGGAGCTCGGTCTCGGGAGGAGGAATATCGTCGTCCTGCCATGGCCAATAGCCTTTCAACTGCTCATTCGGGAGCCCGCTCGCCGCCAGGATCGCATTGACGAACTGGGTTTCATCGTCGGCGTCGAGGGAGCCCGAATATCGGAGGGTGCCCGCAATCCTGGTCTGGACGGCGCCAGAGCGATAGAGATGCTCAGACGTCATTACGATGGCCGACGTATCCAAACCGCCCGACAGCTCGGACCATACGCATCCGTGCAAGGGCAGCCGGGCGCGCACAGCGTTCATGAAAAGCTCTCGAAACTCATCGCATTGCTCGGCGCGAAACCGACTGTTGCCGACAGGGATATCCTCCGGGGACCAATAGCGATCGAACCGGACTTGCCGATTGTCGATCCGCAGAATGGCTCCCGCCGGAACGTGCTGTACGCCCTCGAATATTGTTAACTCGCTAACCCGCACGCCCGCCAAAAGATGCGCGATGTATTCGTGACTGTACGTCTCATTGAGGGCCAGCAAAGATGCATGTGAACCCAACATGAGCAGATCCGGGTCAATGAATGCCCGGAATAACGGCTGTACACCGAGGGAATCCCGGGCGGCAAGCACAGTCCGGGTTTGACTATCCCAGTACGCGAACGAGAAGTCGCCGATGATGGAAGCAAGCGCTTTCGATCCCCGTTCTCGAAGCATCGCGCCCAGGATCTCCAGATCCGATAGATCGTGTGCGCCGTGTCGTCTGTGCTGGCCGGACGCAAGTTCCTCGCGGTTGTCGAGGCGCACTGTCCCGACGATAGTTAGCGGTCCCAGCGTGGCGACGGATGGCGAGGACCCAAGCGGAGTACCGACGGCCATGGCGGCGAAACACCCGTCACCGGCCCATCGCCGAGTACGCAATTCCTTCTTCCGTGCGAGAGCGGTCACGCGATCCCGATCTCGCTCGGTGACCGGTGCACCGCTCGGCCGTACGAGACACACGAAGTAGCCCATTCAACGAAGCTCGAGAATGGGACGATAGAACCGTATCGATTCCCTGTGCTCGTTGACCGGCTGGCCCTCGTATTCAACCCAGGCATGCGCGCCGAAGGGGTACGCATGGGCGCCCAATCGCAGAACAACCGGGACTCCATCCCGCTTGAGCTGGTAGAAGAGCACCAACGAACGCTCGAGGCATCTGGCGCTCGGCACGAACGCCGCGCCCGCCGCGACCCTGTATGCCGCGGCCGCGAGCTCGACGTCACGGATCTCGCCGCGTTGCGGCCGACGGGACAACCGGCGTACAACACGTATCGTCCTCTCGAACCCGAGAACGACTAGCGCGATCCGTACAAGAGCCAACAGGACCACAGCCCTGAAGACCTGCATGGCTGAAGCATCTCGCCAGGCTTGCTGCCGGCTCAACTCCCAGATCTCGCTCGCACTCATCGCCAAAAGCCTCGGTGCAGGTTCCTTCGCGACGACCGCAGCTACGATGAGTTACTGCCAGACGGTTCAGAAAGGCGATTTTGTGAGAAGATTGTAAAAAAGTTGTGAAAGGTGTAAGCGAGGTCGCACGTCTGCCTACGGCACAAACCGGTATCCGACGCGCGGGATCGTGTGGATGTGCCGCGGATCGCGCCCATCATCGCCGATCTTCCGGCGTAACTGCGTCACGTGCGCATCGAGCGTTCGCGTTTCAAGCTCGACATCGACCCCCCAAACCACCCTGAAAAGCTCTGCGCGTGACAGCACGCGGCCAGGGTTCTGTACGAATGCGAGCAGTAACCGGAACTCCCGCGGACGGAGATACACGGCCCTGCCGTCACGGATGACCTGCATTGCGGGCCGGTCGAGCACGCAGGACCCAAAGCGGATCAGACCGCTCTTTCCATCCTGTGGAACAGCGGTGCCGTACCGTTCCGCTGCGGCCACTGCGTCTGCCGCGAGCGAAGGCGCCGCCGCGACCGGACGGCGTAAACACGCCTGGACTCGCGCAAGTAGTTCCAGAACCGCGAACGGCTTCGTCATATAGTCGTCGGCCCCGAGCTGCAGACCCCGGACACGGTCGGCTTCTTCACCCAGTGCCGACAGGATCAGGATGCGGACGGGGACCTGCGCCACGCGGATCCGACGGAGCAGTTCCAATCCGCTCAAACCAGGGATCATCAGGTCGAGCAAAACGAGCTCATAGCACCCGGTCACGGAGCGCTCGAGCGCCGCCAGCCCATCCACAACGGTGTCGACCTCATGGCCCTCGATCTCGAGGTTATTGCGCAGCCCATAGGCGAGGTCAACGTTGTCCTCGACAACCAGAATCTTTGCCATTTCCGGTTTGCGCCTGAAGAGTCGTCGGCGTTCCGACGGACCCGCATCAAAACCGAATTGCGTGGTCGGCGGAAGCGTGTTGAGGTCAGGGCGAATCGAGAGCTGGTAACGAGATTTCTGTTCCAGCTCAAGCCGTATTATTCACCGCAAGTGCGCTTTGCGGTCAATCGATCCAGATCGCCACCAGGCGTCGCGGGTGCAGCATCCGCGCTGGGGTGTGTGGCCATGGAGTCGTTCGAACAAAGATTGCAAGAGTCGTCTGCCAAACCCTAAGGTCAGCTTCTGCCGCTGTCAACGCGCCTTAGTCATACAAGCTGGAGCCTCGGGCGCCACAAACCGGAGACCGGGAGAAATTGTGATCTCGCAATGCCACAGCGAGTCTCAATCGTTCTGTGCATGACTACAACAAAATAGCACGTTGCGCGAACGATGAAGGACCAGCTCGCGAGATATTCCTCGATTTAGACGTGGCTTTTTCCTGGTCCGGGTACACGCGTGATAACCGAAATGACAGCACCGCAGGCTGGGGGCGCCGCTGCTCCCGCTCGCCGCGCTGAAGCGGAGCACGACCGCGGTGATGAAGATCCTGGACACCGCCGCCGCGACGGAAGCCCTCGACGTAGCCCTGCGCGCGACGATCTCGCCCGGTGACATCGTGGCGGTTGAGTCGCCCGTGGCAATTGCATCCGGCTTAGTGCCGGGCATCCGTGGTCGGAGCGGATGGAGCAGGCTCTTGTGACGCTTGCGGCGATGGTGAGCTGGTTCGTAGGGGTCGCGCTTACCCGGGATCGGGGTGTGGCGGGAGGAAATCGCCCATCAGGCGAAGGGGTCCCGTATTTCCCGGTACAAATAGAATCCAGGGATCACTTCTCGATCTTCACCGAACGCCGCCTTGTTCACCCGGCCGCGCTCGTTCTCGACGACGGACCAGCGGATCGAATCTCCTTCGGCGTCCACGCGAGCGATGTAAGCCGCAACACCGTCGCGCGTCGAGTCTGCATTCAGATAGTACCGGTTGCCGAGAGACTTCACCCAGACCCACGGAGCATTCGCGTGTTCACTGGGCGCAACCACTGCCTGATTAGTTACCAGGAACTCCCTGAGTCTCGCGTGGAACTCGGGTTTTGTCAGCGCTGCATCTTTTGGCGTTCGTGTCATAGGATTGTGCGGTATAATGCATCGTGAGTCAGGTTGCAGACTGCCGGGCGAACCAGTTACGGCATTGAGCTGCCGGCAAATCCAGCAATGATGCGCGGTTCGCGAGAGCTGCGTCCACCCGCTGGCTACGGACGATTCGCCCTCCGGTACGCCCCCGGGCCAACGCCGGTGAACCGCGTGAACGCCTTGGGAAACGCGATTGGACTGGAGTACCCGACCTGTTCGGCGACGGCCGGGATGCTCATGGCACCACTGCCGAGCAGTCGCGCCGCGGTGGTCATCCGCCAGCGCGTGAGGTACTGCAGCGGGGGCTCGCCCACGAGCTTCGCGAACCGCGCCGCGAATGCCGAACGGGACATCGCCACGGCCGACGCCAGGCTTTCGACGGTCCACGGTTCGGCCGCGCGGGCGTGGATCAGGCGAAGCGCCGCGCCGATGGTCGGGTCCGCGACGGCGTGCAGGCCGCAATCGTCCGTCCCGGCGGCAGCGATCCAGTAGCGCAGCGCGTGGATGAGCAGCAGGTCGGCGAGGCGGGCGAGGACGACGTTGGCACCGGGGCCGGGGCGCGCGCTCTCGCTGAGGATCAGCGGCACGACGCCGGACAACTGCGGACTCGCCGCGATCGCATCGGCCGGCAGATGAATCACCAGCGGCAGCGTACCGAGCAGCGGATTGCGCGACGCGCTGCCGCTGGAGGTGAAATGCCCCGTCACCAGCGTCGTGACCGGCCCATCGCCGCCGAACCGCGCTGACTCGCCGAACCACGGCCGACGGCAGGCGAGATAATCGAGGTCATCGCCCCGCGCCATCGCCCGCTCCGCATCCTTCAGCGTGTGCGCTGTGCCGTGCGGCAGCAGGATCGCGTCGCCTGCGGAAAGCGGGTGCAACCGAGGTTCGCCATGCTCCGACTCCACGCCAGCCGGCCGTGCGGTCTCGATCCAGCCGCCGCCGCGCGCGACCACGTAGAAGCTGAGGTACGCCCGCGCGGGGATCCGGAGCTGATACGGCGCGCCCAACTCGAGCCGGCCGAACACCGCCGTCGCGAGGTGCGCCGCGTCGAGGATCTCGCCGACCACGTCGACGCCTTCGTCCACCGTGCAGACATACGTCGACTTGCTGCCACGCGGAACTGGCCGCGCTGAGCAGTGGAATGCTGGTCGCCCGGCTGGTGGTTTTCACGGCGACTGCCTTCGCGCTTGCGCTGACCGGGCCGGGCACGTTCTCGCTGGACGCGGCGCTGGGCATCGACTCGCTGTGGTCGGCACAGACGGCCTGGCTGGCGATCGCCGTCGCAGTCGCCGGCGCAGTCGCGAACCTCGCCGCTCGCCGGCTGCCGGACGATGCGCAGCCGACGGCGGCACAAGTCTCGACGACCTGAGGAGGACAGATGATTGAACAGTTCGATCCCCGGTACAGCGTCGTGTGGCGCGCGTGGTAACGCCCGCACCGCCGGCCCCCAGCTTCGGCGGACCCGGCCACGAGGCCGTGTTCGTGGTCGACGCGGACGGCTACGATCACGATCCGTTCATCCTGCTCGCCGACGGCCGTCCGGCACATCAGAATGCGCTACCGTTGGCAGCGGGCATCCGCAACGCCAGGTTCAAGACCGCGGTCTTCGATATCAACGGCGAACTCGATGGGGGTGAAGAAAGCGTGATACGGGAAGAAGACGTGCTGTTCAGGACCGCGGCCGTGGCCTGATTCACGGCGAACACGCCATGCCGCGCGGCCTGATGCGGATCCTTCAGCTCAGGTTCCCGCTGCCGGAGCAGGATCGCTGGATCGAACCGGATTTGGAGATGGTTCACCGCTCGCGGGCGGCGAACTAAACTTCGAGAGCCCGCAGCCTCGTTCGTTGCGCACGTGGAACGAAGCGGGTCGGTGATCCGATGCGGCAGAGCGTCGCCATGCCTACACTTCGCCATCTGTTGAAACAGCGCGCGACATCCGCGCGCGTATGCGCGAGGTTCACCTTGAGGGTTCCTCGCTGTTCTACGTGGGTTGAATATAGCCGTTGAGGGGCGGTTTTCAGACATTTGACCCCCTCGAGTTGATCCTTACCTTCATCCCGTGATGACAGCCAGTCACGACGCTTGCTGAGACCCTGCCGCGGTCGCCAATCGTCTCCGTTTTGCGGCCGGTGCGTGGTGCGATCTTATGCGCGACATCGATCTCTTTCAGATGGCCTTGGGTCTTTCGAAACCGTGGTATGTCAAGCGCTCGGAGTTTGATCCTGCGGCACGGCGCCTGGATTTGTATCTGGATTTCGAGAGCGGTGGCACGTTTGCTTGTCCAGAGTGCGCGAGTTCCGGGTGCAAGGCGTACGATACTACGGAGAAGACCTGGCGGCATCTGAATTTCTTCCAGCATGAGGCTTACCTGCACGCCCGGGTTCCGCGTGTTAAATGTGGTCAGTGCGGCATCAAGCTGGTCGATGTGCCATGGGCGCGCGCCGGCAGTGGTTTTACGCTGATGTTCGAGGCCATCGTGCTGATGCTGGTGAAGTCCATGCCCGTGTCCGAGGTTGCTCGTACGCTAGGCGAACACGACACTCGCCTGTGGCGGATTATTCACCACTACGTCGATCAGGCTGTTGCTGAACGTGACTTCTCGGAGGTTCATTCGGTCGGAATGGATGAGACCGCCAGCAAGCGCGGGCACAACTACATCACGTTGTTCATGGACCTGGAAGAGCGCCAATTGCTGTTTGCGACCGAGGGACGCGATGCACGTACGCTGAGCGCATTCCGCGAGGATTTGGAGAAACACGGTGCATCGGCGGAGCAGATCACGGAATTTTGCGCCGATCTCTCTCCCGCATTTCAGAAGGGTCTGCGCGAGGAATTTCCGGAGGCACGCATCACGTTCGACAAGTTCCACGTGGTGAAGCTCCTGAATGAAGCCGTGGATCAGGTTCGGCGCGAAGAGCAGAAGAGCCGGCCCGAGCTCAAGGGTACCCGATATCTGTGGCTCAGAAATCCCCTCACCTTGAGCGCCACGCAGATCGCGCAGTACGATCGTTTGCACCTGCCGAGTCTCAACCTGAAGACCGCACGTGCATATCATTTGAAGCTCGCCTTTCAGGAGATCTGGCAATTGCAGCTGGCCGAGGCTGAGGTCCACCTGAAGGCTTGGTACAACTGGGCGATTCGGAGCAAGCTGGAACCGATGAAGCGCTTCGCCCGCACGATCCGGGAACACTGGAATGGGGTGTTGAACTGGTTTCAAAGCGGAATTAGCAACGGCATCCTCGAAGGGTTGAACAGCCTGATCCAGGCAGCGAAATCGAAAGCGCGAGGCTACCGCTCCACACGCAACCTGATCGCGATGGCTTACCTCATCGGTGGCAGGCTCAAACTCGCGACATTACCCATTTGAAGCAGCGAGGAGCAACCTTGAGTGACCTGTACTTATCCGGCAACAGTATCCGGTCCCTCCTGAGAAAAAGAGACGCTGCATGATCTGGCCGCCGTGAGACGGCCATAATGCACAGCTTACGCCGGCAAAATAGCCCAGGAAATCCCGCCGAAATGTTTAGGTGCCTCAAAGGGCTATTACGGCCAGAGCTATTTATGGCCTCACTAACTTAGTTCGATAATGCCACCACATGCGTCGATCTCACCAGCCCTCTTGAATATGTTCTTTAATCCTTGGCGGTACGCGGCCGCCGGTGCCTTCTTGGCATTTGTCGACCATGTAAATTGGCACACCCACGTCACCATAGGTGCAGCAATGCCAGATCCGTACCGCAAGTTGTAATCTGTATCGATGTTCCACCCTTGGTGTTGAACCATCTTCATTAGAAATTTTGGTACAAACACCATAAGTATAGCCTGTTGCAAACCACGGTCCAAGTCCGAAAAGTTCATTGCCGCTCCAGAAGCGATCTGTTCGCAGATATCTGCACCGAGTAAACCGCCGCAGGCGAGAGCAAACTCCTCCTCAAATCGAAAGTTGTCGGCGAGGAAATCTTGCACAAACTCACATGCTCGTTCGTCCCACAGGATTTCCCCATGCAGTGTAAGGCAGAGTGTCCAATCAATCCGAGGAGGGCGCGTGTGGAGCTGGGCTAACTTTGCAATCCACGCTAACACCGGAAATGCAATATCACCTTCATCATCAATAACCGCCCGTAGTGGCTCGTTCAAGTCTAAATTGATGATTTGGGCTCGACAGTAGTTCTCGTGTTCCTTGCCCGGCCAGGCATATGGCTCCGAACCATGAATAATATTTTGAAACGACTGTTCCAATATCTTCAATCCAGGAAATTTTCGTTGCAATTGAAGGACAGCCATGGGACTCGCCTCAACTGCGATTACCTTAAATTTGTGCACCTCCGCAATAGCATTGTTGTCAGCGCGCGAGACGAGACCAGCGGCAATAAGGGCATCAATGTCTTTACCTTCCGCCCCACTGAGAGTGAGATATAGCGGGACAGAGTTATGACCCTCTGCTGAATCAACCGCGGTAGCTTTTTCGATCCAGAGCTTCCGTACCGTCTGTTTTTCTGGTCGATCAACGTTCATGGCGCGGTCGACCTGCCGTTTTCCCGGCTTCACTTACTTAGCCGCTCCGTCAAGCGCTTCACAAACTCGCGCACTTGCGCGGGCGACATGACATCTTCGGCTACTTCTAGTACAACTCGATAGAGATCAACCACCGAGTATTTTTTTAGCAAACGCCGCTGGAGAACCGGCGATTCGCCAGCCGCTTGCCATTTGCGCACGAGCGCTGCTGCGGCCGGCCGGCCAATGGTGGTGGATGCGGCCTTTGCGACCTCCCCGAGCGACACAACCAATCCTTCAGCCCTCTTTGCGTCCCGCTCTCTGCTGCCCGCACCGTACAGCTCCGATCGTGCGCGCTTGATGAGCTCGGATAAACAGGCGTGAATTGCGCCCTGCAGTTCAACGTATGCAGGATGGGCAATTCGAAGAGTTTTGCGGTCTATATTCATGGCATCTTCTAGACGATCATCCGCCCAGATTTCCGCAGAAACCCAACTTTGGAAGAGTGGGCCCTCGCTGCTCGAAAAGTCGAGAAAGCTTTGATCGTAGTCTCCGATCGCAGCGTTACGGATTCTGATCAGAAGGCCTTGAAGCTCCCTTGGCCGAATACCCTTATGTTGGATATAAAAATAGCCATCGGCTGATACGTGATGCCCCCGAAACTTGAACTGCTCAACGAATGCCGAACTTGGTGGACTGAAGATAATCGGTTTGCGGAGGTTTGTGCCGTCCAGCGTGACTTTGAACTGCAGTGAATCTGTCCGTTGGACGAAAGGCCTCACGGGCTCTTTTAGTTCGTGGGGTATCCAATCCGGCATGTACTGAACGGGAACGTTGAGCGCTACTTGAAGCATATTCTGGGAGTATGAATCAAATTCTGACCAAGAATCGACTTCAGGCTTGGCGAGAATAGCTCCGATCTGCTCCTCGTTCAACCCGTACAGCGACTTTGAACCAGCAGTGTGACCGCGAGAGGCCGCACCAGCGAGTATTGTGCGTGCCTCTCCACGTACACGTTTCAAAAATAATATCGTATAATGGTCGTCGATTGGGGCGTTCTCAATCGTTCCCTCATAATCTGCTTTTGCGATTTCCTTATCACCCCTCCTTCGTGAATCAACTGACTGCCGCATAACATCAAAGTTGATGCTGACGTGAAGTAGCTCTTTACTGCCTTTCTTCGTGGAAAAGAGCTCCATCACATCACAGATTTCATTGGCAGCAATGAATCCAATGCCGATCTTGCCGATCTTGGGCCTGCCCATCGCGGTGGTGTCGCCGTCCTCGCGTTTGTAGGATTCGCTGATTTTTGTGAAATGCTTTTCAAAATCAGCCCTGTTCATTCCGACTCCGTCATCCTCGATGATGATTCGGTCGGCATCTGGTTTGACAAAAACGGTCACGCGCCTTGCATCTGCGTCGTAAGAGTTGTTTATCAACTCTTTAAGGCACGCAGCCGGAGATTCGTATAATCCCGAACTTAAGTAGTCAACAATTCGAGAAGCGACTACGATCTCTCCAGAGAAGCCACTGTCCGTGTTCTCAACTGCGCTCGCGGCGGCGCTTCCTGAGACATTTCGAGGCTTAGGCATCCGGAGTCTTCCGATGTTTCGTGATGTGTTGCATGCGATCAATGATCAGTTCTGTGTTCGACTCTTCACGGTCTATTGCAATATAACGCATGTTGTTGCTTCGCGCAGCAACTGCTGCGCCGCCTGTACCTGCGAACACGTCGACTAGAAGCCCCGATCGAATTCCCGCGATTGCTACGGCACGCTTAACAACCAACATGGGTAGTTCGTTCTCCTTCCGGTATTTATATTTGCCATGCCGCACTGGGCTCACATCATCCCAGAAGTCACTTAAGTTCACGCCGTCAATAACGTGCTCAGAATACCCCCCATAGTCTCTGGTTACTTCGCCACAATGTGGACAGGTGCTCGGTTGGATTTTCGGGCGTGTCAATGCCCGCGGCTCACCCTTTGTATAATGCAGGAGAGCGTAGTGAGCTGGATAGAGGTTGTTGTTTCTGACGAAACCGTTCTTCATCCCTATTGCAATCCAGTGCCGGAATGACAGGTGCGCACTGAGATCCGGCAGAGTAGCGACGGCCACTTTCGGAATATGATAAAAGAAAAGTGAGCCTCCCGGCCGTAAAACGCGGGCGCTTTCTAACAGTATAGATCTAAGGAAATCAGCATAAGCCGGTCTTTGTTGCTTGTCAGCCCTAGGTGGGGAGTTGCCATAGCGTTTCCCCAAATTGAACGGTGGGTCTAAGAAAACGATATCGGCCACCTCTGCTCTAATCGCTTTCATAGCAGATAACGCATCGTCAGTGACGATGTGCCCTGACCTCAACTTCTTGATTCGCTCCGGCTGATGCATCCACCACTTGCTGGGCGGAATCGGCCGCCAATCTATTTCTACTTTGGCCCGACTCACGGTGGTCTCCTTTTGGGTTGGCTCAGTTCAAACTCGAGTCAATTTAGCGTGCCACGGCGAACGGATCCAGAGTTGCGAGAGTTGGCGCACGATAGAACGGGTATGCACCTGAATTGGACCCAAAACGTCCCCAAAAGGCGCTGCTTTTCAACATTTCGCCACAACGCCGGACTCCTTAAGCCACGCTGTTTTCCGACACCATGCCCTCGCAAACGCGCTTTCAGGCCGCGATTCTCGGCCGCCAGCGGCTTGCGCATCGCAGAACGAAAAGTGGCCAGAACAAACCGGGCGATGAAGCCGCTCGCCTCAACACGAAGAATGATTCGCACGCCATTGCCGGAGAGTGAAATTTCGTGGATGCCGGTCATCGGCAGGCCGCTGGGCCGGGTCTGCCAGGCGGATCGATTGCCGCGCACGAAGTCGTGACGACCCAGCCGGGATACTGCTGCATTGGCTGCTTGATCAGGGCAGCACTGCTGACGCCCAGCGGTGGATTACTGACGAGTCGGATGGGGATCAGCGTAGGGTCCACTCCCGCCATCGCTCGATTTCTTCTGTTACGGCCAAGACGAGTTCCGGCGACCCGTCGATATGGATGGTGTCGGTTACCTCATCGAGCCAGCGCAGGGCTTCGTCGATCACACGGCTGCGGCAAGCTGAGCAATTTCCGAAATTAGTTGATCTGCCCGAAGCGACTGCTGGTGACGGGCCCGTCGCCAGCAGCCCGTGCCGCCGCACACTTGCATCCTCTGGGGTACCAGAACCATCGCTGGCCACATGGCGGCGGCCCGCGCCATATTCGGAACGAAGCCTGGCCGCAGCCCGATCCACCACCGCAATCGATCGAGCGTGTCATGAAACTCCGACTGCTCGCGGTCACGATGACCGCACTCCTGAGCGCAACCCCGAACCTGCAGGCGCAGCAGCGCGGCGGTGGGAATCCGACGCCCGTCTCCGCCATCGCGACCACGGGCAGGATCGGACCGGTGATCCAGAACGGCATGCTGATGCCGGTCGCGGAGTTCGCCGACACGACAGAATGGATCCGCACACGCGTGTGGGTCGAGACGGAGTACGACACCGACGGCGATGGCCGGAAGGATCGCCTCCACGCCGACATCACGCGGCCGGCGGCGGCGGAGCGGGCGGGCGTCAAACTGCCCGTTATCATGCAGTCCTCGCCGTACGCGGCCGGGACCAACGGCCCGAGAGAGTACCTCTGGGACGTGAAGCAGGAGCTGGGCGTGAAGCCGCCGCCCCGGGCATCGGCGCCGCCGACGGACCGGCAGACCGGGCCGGTCCCGCATCTCGGCGGCGGCGTCGCGAGCCAGTGGGTGCCGCGCGGGTTCGTGGTGGTGTCGTCGGAGCAGCCGGGTACCGGGCTCTCGACCGGCTGCCCGACGGTCGGCGATGTCTACGAGACGAACGGGCCGAAGGCGGTCATCGACTGGCTGAACGGCCGCGCGAAGGCGTACACGTCGGTCGATGGCGATGAGGAGGTCTCGGCGACGGCGTGGACGAATGGTCGCGTCGGCATGTACGGCACGTCGTACCTGGGCACGCTGCCGCTCTCGGCGGCGATCAGCGGGGTCGAGGGGCTCGAGGCGATCATCCCGAGCGCGCCCAACACGTCGTACTACCACTACTACCGGTCGAACGGGCTGGTGCGCTCACCGGGTGGGTGGCTCGGCGAGGACATCGACTTCCTGTATGACTTCGTCCACAGCAATCGCAACCTGGCGATGCGCGAGTCGTGCAACCGGATCTGGCGCGACAGTCTGTTCGCGCAGCATCGCGATCGCGCGACCGGCGACTTCAACGACTTCTGGGAATCTCGCGACCAGCTTCCGCACGTGGGCAACATCCACGCGGCCGTACTCTTCGTGCACGGCTTCAACGACTGGAACGTTGTGCCCGAGCATACGATCCGGATGTGGGAAGCGATCAAGGATCGCAACCGCGACGCGCGCATCTACCTGCATCAGGGTGGGCACGGCGGCAACGGTCCGCCCGCCGATTACGTCAACCGATTCTGGGCGCACTACCTGTACGACGTCGACAACGGCATCGATCGCTCGCCGCGGGCGATGATCGTGCCTTCGCATGCGCAGGCGCCTGCGGGCAGCGGTCGCGGCGCATCGGCACCGGCAGTTGCGTACGACGATTACCCGGTACCGGGCAGCCAACGCGTGACGCTGCACCTCGGGAAGGGCGGCAATGCGATCGGGTCGCTGGCGCTGACGAAGCGTCCCGACCAGGGCACGGAGAAAGTCGTCGACGATTACCGTGTCTCGCCCGACGCGATGGCCGCGGCGGCGCTAAGCACGCATCGCCTGCTGTACGCACTGCCGACGTTGCGCGACACGCTGCACCTCTCCGGCACCACCACCGTCACGGTACGCCTCGCCGCGAGTAAGCCGGCGGCGAATTTCTCGGTCTACCTGGTGAAGCTGCCGTACGATGCGAGGCGCATTGGCAGCGACGGTCGTGTGGGTGTGGTGACGCGTGGCTGGGCGGATCCGCAGAACTACAAATCGCTCACGCGTGGAGGCAACTACGCATCGAAAGAGCCGGGTGAACCGCTCGTGCCCGGGCGCTTCTACACGCTAACGTTCGACCTGCAGCCGGATGACCAGCACATCCTTCCGGGCGAGCAGCTCGCGCTCATGATTTTCTCGAGCGATGCCGATTTCACGCTGCATCCGAATCCGGGCACGGAGCTGACCATCGATCTCGATGGCACATCGATTTCGCTGCCGGTGGTCGGGGGCGCGAACGCGCTCAGAAGCGCGAGCGCGGCGAACTAGCGCTCCACCGCAGGCACGGTCTGCAGGTAAGCCCAGATCGCCTGCAACTCATCCGGGTTCGCCTTACCGATGACGTTCCACGGCATGAATGCAGGGTCAAGCGTCTTCCCCTCGGGCGTGCGACCGGTCGCGAACACGGTCTGGAACTGATCGAACGTCCAGTTCCGGAGGTTGCCGGCGGGCGTCAGGTTAGCTCCGGGCGGTGCAGCCGGGTCGAGCGGCGGGGCGCCGGCGAGGTCGGGGCCGTGGCAGCCGATGCAGAGACGCGTGTAGTAGTAGCCGAGCTGTACGGGATCGCTTCCGTCCGGTCGCTCGAGGTGCTTGGCGTTCGAGTCGGCGGCGATGAGATCCGGCTGGAAGGGCGCCTTCCCGAGCGCGATCATCGCACGGCCGATTGGCCCGAAGCTGCGGTCGGGCAGCTCGCGCTCAACCGCCGGAAGCGTTCGGATCCACACCAGGATATCGGCGACGTCCTGGTCGCTCAGGTACGTATACTCCGACGATGGCATCACAAACAGCTTGCGGCCGTCGCGCCCGATGCCGTGACGGAGCGCCTGCTCGAACTCCTTGTCGGTGAACGCGCCGCCCGGCGCGCCAGCGGTGAGGTTCGGCGCCGGTACACGCGCGAACGGCATTCCGTCGATCAGGAGTTTGCCGCCGAGGTCCGGGGCGTGGCACTCGGTGCAGCCGTACATGTCGCCGAGCCGCGCACCCTCGGCCACGTTGCCGATCGACGCATCGAAATCGTGCGCTTCGGTCGTGTGATCGTTGCTGACCGCCGATGCCGACATGCCGTAGATCCCGCCCGCCATGAGGATCACGACCACGGCCATGCTGCCAACACCCAACACGAGACGTCTCTGCCAGACTTTCATGCGTGCCTCCGGAGGCGGGCTGCGACGGCCGAAAGCGCCGCGTGAACTGGTGTGTGAATTTTCGAAGGTTCGACCGAACGAGATGGGTTCAATATTCGTTCGACGCCTGAACCCCGCCAGACTGTTAGCTGAACTTCACCTTCGCGATCTCATCGTTCGGAACGAAGCCATCACCGAAGTCCTCGACATCCATCAGCTTCCGGATCTCGACCACGGCGACGCCGGTCGGAGAGACGTTGGGCGCGCGCTTGACCCACTCGATCGCTTCTTCCTTCGAGTTCGCCCGGATGATCGTAAAGCCCGCGACGAGTTCCTTTGTTTCGGCGTACGGACCATCGATGACGATCCGCTCATTGCCCCTGAACATCACGCGCGCACCCTGCGCGCTCGGGGTCAGCCCCTCGGCGGCGAGGAGCACGCCGGCCTTCGCGAGCTCCTCGTTGTACTGCTGCATCGCGACGAACGCTTCCGGGGTTGGTGGAGGGCCTGCTTCGGATTCCCTCGTGGCTATGGCCATGACGATGAAACGCATTGTGCTCTCCTGAATCGGTTCGTGACGTCTGCCGCGCGGTTCGCGGCCTCATCAACACGTCGAATGAGACCGGTAGAAATCGACAGGAGCGGAGGCCGGACGACGGGAGTGACCGTCCGATGGATTCTGGCAGCCTTACGCGAGTTCCTCGGCCCGTTTCCGCTCGTATGTGGCGTGCAATTCGGCCTGCGCGATCACGTGGTTCTTCGCGGCTCGCAGGAATTCTTCGCGACCTGCGTCCGGCTCAAGCTGCAACTCACGATCAAGCGCGAACAGTTGCCGCCGTTCACTCCCACTTGCCCCGGAACAGCGGCTCGAGCGGAAACTCCGACCTGTTCAGGTGCAGGTCGCGGAAGATGGCGGCGTTGCGCTCGTCCTCGTGTTGCGGATTGAGCTCGATTCCCAGCTCTGCGTGAACATCCGTGCTCGTCCCGATCAGGATCAGTTGCGCGCCGGGATAGTCCAGCAGTTCGGGCGGGTCCGCCGGCAGAAAACGTCGTCCGTGAAACATCGACTGCAGCGACGCGGGATAATCGGCCGCAGTTTCGGCAGGAAGCCCGACTCCGGGTGGGGTCGGTGTCTGCGGGTTCTTCACCGTGACGATGTAACTCGCCTCGGGTTCGATGTGCAGTTCGCGCTGTACCGCACCGGCGCGTTTCGGGATCTCCAGCGTGTAGGCGAGGTGGGTGTGGTTGTCGTGGCGGACGAGGGCGTACACCCCTTCGCCGGCCGGACGTGCGGCCGGAAGCACACGCTCGCCGCGCGTCTTCGTCTCGTAGTCGGATCCTTCGATTACGGTCTGGATGTCGTCGGGATTCGGTGAAACGAGGTCGACGAAGCCCCACTCCCGCTCGTGTCGACCAACATCGGGCAGGCGTTTCCGGCCGATGACGATCAGGCGGTACAGTTTGCGTGCGCCGCGGCGCAGCACGATGTACGTGCGGTTAATGTCTTCGACACTCGTCGGCACCCACTCTTCGTCGGGCGGATGCACGCGCGGTCGGTAGAAGAAGAAGATGTGACCCCGCTCCAGGGTTGTGGCGTCGTCCACCTGATCGGCTGCCATGCGATCTCCACCAGCAAACACGCTGTGCTGCAGCTAGGGAGGGGTAGGAAGCTCAATCGCAGCTTACATACCTCGCGAGGTTGTCGCACGCAGCTATGTCGCGCGTGAAAGCCAGACGCAATGCTGGCCGTAGCCGAAGTACCGGTGGAGCCGTTTGCAAACCTAAGGCCTTGGGTTATATTGACTGTGGCGACGATCCATATGGAGGACGGCTTTCGCTTTCGGGTATTTCCGAACGATCACGCTCCTGCTCACGTTCACGCGTGGAAAGGTGGCGCGTCTGTCGTGATCCAGCTCCCGACATTGGACGCGCCGGCGAAAATCCTCCGGATCAACGGCACGATAAAGAATTCGGATGTTGTTAGGGCAGTTGAGATCGTCCAGGACAATGCGGGCCTAATGTGGGAAGGATGGCACCGTTTTCATGACTAAGAAGCTTGGTCGCGAGGAAATCCTGGCCCAGATTCCGGCGGCGCGCGCGGCTGGGAAGGCGGCACGGAAGGAGTCGTGGTGGCCGGTTCACGCGGAGTGGCTTCCGGATCACGAGGCGGTGTTGATTGGAACGCGTGGAGGGATCTCCTTCCTGGTACCACGTGATAAGATCAGCGAGTTGGGAAACGCGACGGCGGATCAACTGGAGGGCGTCAGGGTCGAAGGCGAGGGCTTAAGGTGGGATGAACTGGACGTCGATGTTTCCGTACGTGGTCTGCTGTCAGACGCGCTAGGTCCGAGCTTTTCAACGCGCGCGGCCGGCGCAATTGGCGGGCGCGCCAGGAGCCGAGCCAAAGCGACTGCTTCCCGGGCAAATGGTGCCAAGGGCGGTCGGCCGCGCAAGCAGGGCGCGGGCTAACGCCTGCAATGCTAAATCGAATCGCGGGCGTGTTTGAGGCGACGGCGTCGAGGCAGCGATGGATTTCGGCTGCATCAGAATCAATTGTCGGTCGGATGACGAATTCATCAGGCACGCGCGAAATCCTGTTGGAGCATTGTCATTATTGCCGCTGCAGCGGCCGACCCGCGTAATTCCCGGTGGTCGCGCCATCGTCGAACACGACCTGTCCGTTCACCCAGACCGTGCGAATCCCAACGCCTGCGCCTGCGGCGTCTCGAACGTCGCGCGACCAGCGATCGTCGCAGGGTCGAACAGCACGAGGTCCGCGAAATACCCTGGCTTGATTGATCCGCGGTTCGCGATGCACGACGTCAGTCGCTGTTGCTTTGAGCTGACCGATCTCAGCGATGCGATCACCGGTGATGCGGACATCGCCAACAAAACGTGGTGAACCGGAGCCGTCGATGATCGAAGCGTTGCGGATCAGTGTCGATGGTTGCGACTCTCCACGGGTACCCTGGCCGCACGCGGTGAGCGCTGCAATCGCCAGTTCTTGCTGCAGTGTGCATTTGTGCGAATCCTTGACGGAAAGTCGACAGAGTCTACGGGAACACCACCTTCACGGCTGTGTGTTCACGATCCGAGAATGTACCGCGCCCGAGCTCGCCGAAACGATTAATTCCCCAGCAGTACACCTCATCATCCACGCTGACGGCGCATGTATGCCAGCGGCCAGTGGCGATGCTGCGGAACCTGAGCCCACCGATTACCGCATTATCCTGACCGATTGGAGGAGCTTGAAAATGCCCGAGGCCCAACTCACCTCCGTAATTCTGCCCCCAGCGTAGGCGGCTCCCCCCGCGGCGAGTCCGCATATATGCGCATCGCCATTCTGCATTGTCTCGAAACGGATTCCGCTGGCGGTGAGATGCGCTTGACCCAGAATGGTATAGAGTTCGGTGCCGACCAGGACAACAGAGGCGGAGACTCCCATTGTTACGTTTGCGCGCACGGTCATGGTTGTGAGCAAGGCTCTCCTAAATCAGCTGTAGCTGCGGAAGGATAATTCCTCCGCAGCAGAGATAAATGGTCGCGATCAGCGATTTCGCCGAGTGGAAGCCGTATGCGCGATGGCTGAGGAGTCGGATCTTGT